>Ga0209414_1000040_pt1 | contig 50802 bp, 47 predicted proteins | sample LakVidmifraction_4_FD_181154 | JGI IMG/M metagenome (GOLD analysis project Ga0209414, IMG submission 181154) | Hypersaline microbial communities from Lake Vida, Antarctica - Brine Hole Two &gt;0.2 micron (SPAdes) (version 2) | ecosystem: Environmental > Aquatic > Non-marine Saline and Alkaline >...
CAGATGTTCTGCAACACCTAGGTCGGGGGCAAGCAGCATATCCACTGCCAATGAGGGCTTGCCCATCCTTCCCGAAGCGTTGATGACCGGAGATATCTGCCAGGAGATATCACTGGTGGAAAGGACTTTCCCCACAAGATTTTGCATTGTGAAGAGCGGAAGCAGAGCTTCCCTCTTGCCTGTTGCAAGGACCTTCAGACCTCGCTTGACCATGAGACGGTTCTCGTCTTCCATGGGCATGAGGTCTGCGATGGTTCCGATGGCAACGAGATCGAGGATCGCATCGTAGCCACCGTCCAGCAAGGGGTGTTTCTTTATGGAGTAGGCGCTGAACAGTGAAAAAAGCACCTGTAGCTCATCACGGCCATGCACACTGTACTTCAGGGCCCGGCTTATATTCGAGAGGGCAAAGATGCTCTTGCCCTTGATGACAGGCATGACGTTTTCCATCTCGGAACGCATATCAGCAAGGTGTATCTCTACGCTCTTGCCAAAAGCCTGCCGCAGCTGGGCGAGCTCGGAAGCGGCATCCAGAACAAGGATAGGCACTCCGGCAGAGAGGAACTTGAGGACCTTGCTCTGCGAAGGAGAGAGAAGACCTGGGTTTATCTCCTCGATGACCCGGTCGACAACCACAAGGTTCTCTACCCGCATCGCCTGGATAATGACCGTATCATGCCCTGGCTGTGCATGCAGCAGGATGCACTCCTCATGGTAAAAGTCAGTCTGGCTAAAACGCAAAGCCCAGATCACCTTGGCAACGACGCCGCACCCGGCAAGATGCTCAAAGGGGTAGCCACAGCCACTGACCTTGGGGTCTATGATGGCCAAGGCAGGAGGAAGCTCGGCCCCTGCGAGATGATGATCCAGGATGATGGTATCTATGCCCAACGTCTTGGCATGCGCTATCTCACTGTTGTTAGAGATGCCACAGTCCACGGTGATGATCAGCGTCACATCATCCTCAAAGGCCAGATCGACACCCTCGGTGGTCAGTCCGTAGGGCTCGTCCCCCTCGGGTACCCTGTAGGTGACATCGATGCCCACCCGTTGCAGTTCCTGCACCAGAAGGGCCGTACTGGTGATGCCATCGACATCACGGTCGCCGAAGACCCTCACCTTCTCCCCTTCTGTGACAGAGCCGTTGATACGGTCTACAACCTCTTCCATGTCGTCAAACAGGAACGGGTTATGCAGATAGGTAAGTTCCCCTTCAAGTTGAAACTTGACCTGGTCGGGGGAGGTCAGACCGCGCCTGACCATAATCGAAGAACACAAGGGATCCAATCCGTACTGCTCATGCAGATGCTTCACGTCCTGCGACGCTACAGCTTTTTTTTTCCATTCCATATGTATATAACAACCTTACAATAAATATTCTAAATCAAAACAGGGTCTGCAACAAACCACCTGCAAGCGTCTTGAGCTCCTTGCCACTTACCAAGGAGGCATAGCGCAACATGTACGCCTTCATGCGAAGCGTTGCACGCTCGCTGAGCTCTACAAGGACAGCTTGATGGAAGTCCAGAGCCTTGGTGAGGGTCAGGTACCTTCTAGCCCCCGGTCCCAGTATCATGGCGGTATCCAAGGTGGCACACCCCTCACAACAAGGGCTGCCCATCTGCGAATTGAACTGGATGATCTCATCCGAGCCATAGGGCCGTTCACAGATGGGGCACCTGGAGAAGTCCGCCTGCAAGCCACAAATGTCCAAGAGCCTCAACACGAATTGGATAAGAATTCGAGCAACAAGGCTCTGATGGGAACAGAGCATATCAAGGGCCTTACTCAAAAGTCCATACTGGGAAGCGCTGTCCCCCCCATTGGTGTTGATAACCAGCTCACAAAAAAACAGGGCGGCATAGTTCGTAGCCAAATCGGTGCGTATCTCATCATGGGTAGCGATGAGCTGGACATCCTTAAGGGTGTAGTCACGTTTTACCGGGTTATAGTACAGAAAAAACTGTCCATCGGAGAATACATCCCCCTTCACAGCCTTCAAAGACTTCCTTGCCCCATAACTGACCACATCGATGAGGCCGAAATCAAGGGTCAACAGCTTGAGCCTGCGGTTCATCTGTCCGTACCGTATGCTATGCAGTACAATTGCCAAAGACGATACGTTTCGTTCCATGAACCCTCCGGATTAAGAGTAGAACAGTGGGGGTAAAAAATCAACTGGTTGGAAGATCGTCTTTCCTGTGATATGATTTCCGCCATGAAACGTCTAGCTCTCTTCCTACTTATAGCCATCATGACCCTTTCGGCCCTCTTCTCCTTCAGTGTCGGAGAAAGACGGATGCAGGAGCAACCTTTTGACAGCGAACAGGAACTGGGAAAGATTGACTTTACCAAGGCCCTCGCACCCAATCAGCTTGAATGGGTCAACTCTGCCACACTATCGCTGCTGAGCGTGGGAAGCGGCGACCCCCTTTACGCCTGGTTCGGGCACAGCGCCCTCATCATAGGCCAGCCCTCTGGAGGGGATGTCATGTATGACTACGGGGTATTTGATACCGACCAGAAAAACTTTTATCTGAACTTCGCCCGAGGGCGCATGTATTACTCGGTCTGGGAGAGTGGTGCCGAGTGGAGGATTGAGGAAGCCTTGAGTGAAAAGCGCGATGTGAAGCTCATCGAGCTGGACCTCACTCCCGAGGCAAAGCTTGCCGCCATACGATTTCTACAAAACAATGCAAAAGCAGAGAACAGCACCTATCTCTATCACTTCTACTACGACAACTGTGCAACAAGAATTCGCGATATCATCAATGCCGCCACCGATGGGGAATTCCGCCTTTGGGCAGAGGCACAAAACACCTCATCCAGCTATCGCCAGGTCGTCCAGCGGTATATGAGCCACTCCCCGATAGTCTTCTGGGTCCTGGATTTCCTCCAGGGGAAAAACATCGACAAACCGCTTGACCGCTATGAAGAGATGTTCCTCCCTGAAAGCCTCCATCAGGCGGTGATGGACTTCTCCCCAAGCCTTGTGAAAAATATAGAGGTGCTTCAGGATACCAGTGAGAGCAACATACGCTTCAGAGCCCATACAAAGAATGTGAACCATGACTGGGCCTATGCCCTTTCAGGTATAGTGGTAGCGTTGCTGTTATTCGTGCTGGGCAAGCGCTTCCCTAGGACAACATCCGCCCTGTATGCCTTGATCCTCTTAGCACTTGGGGTTCTAGGGAGCATCCTGCTGTTTATGATGACGTTCTCCGATATGGACATGACGTGGTTCAACGAGAATATCGTCCTGATGAACCCGCTTCTCTTTATCGGTATGGTCTCGGCCTTTGGCGCAGCATGCATGAAAAAGAACCCTATAAAGGGAACACTGGCAAAAAGAACCTTTCAAGGGATGTTTGTCATGGGAATTGCTCTGGTGGTGGCAAAGGGCTTGTTGCCTACCGTATTCGTGCAGGACAACCTGAAGGTCATCCTGCTCTTGTTGCCCCTAGCCCTGTCAGGGGCGACCTTTTATGGCAGGAGCAATCGAAAAAAGCTCTAGGACCTGCATATCCAAGCGCTTTGCGACTATGGATGCAGGAAAGCCCCCTATCTGTACGTTATAGAAGTGAGCCTTCTCATTGTAGGCGTTCAGATGCAGGGTCATCTCCTGCTCAGAGACATAGATCTTCTCAAAGTAGGCCGCATAGAGCGGATACTGCTTGTCCGTGAAGACCTTTTTCTGTAGCAAGGCCAGTTCCCTATCCAGTGAGATATAGAATTCACTCAACAAGGCTGGTGACCTTTCCCTTACATTGGGAGTGAGCAGAGCTCTGAAAGGCTCTGCCATGCTTGAGTCTTCCAAAAGGCCAACAAGCGTCTTAGCATACAAAAAGCGCTCATTCATGGCATCAAGACCCTTATCCAAATAGACATTCGCGTCCTTTTTGTACTTCTTCAGGCGAGAGACGTTATTCTGGTCAATGGCCACAACAGCAAAAATGAGCAGGAACAACACAACCGCCGTGCTGATAACAGCACTGCGGCGGTTTGGAAACATAGGCTTGCGCTTATTTCTTGAGGACAATCTTAGTTCCTTTTCCTTCATACAAAGCACCATATACATGTGCTGGGTCTGTGATGAGACCGGTATTGCCCGTGCTCTTCACAAAATCAACGATGGCCTGCACCTTGGGAAGCATGCTGCCAGGAGCAAAATGCCCCTCTGCCATGTACTTCTCAGCTTCCTCGACGGTGATGGTATCGAGGGCCTTCTGGTTGGGCTTGCCATAGTTCAGACAGACTTTCTCAACTGCTGTAGAGATGACAAACAGGTCAGCCTTCAGCTCCTTGGCCATAAGGGCAGCAGCGAGGTCCTTGTCGATGACAGCTTCCCTACCGCTGAGGTAGCCATTCTCATCACGTACTACGGGGATGCCACCACCACCGGCTGCGATGACGATGACCTTATCTTTCAGCAGGCTCTTGATAGTCTCGATCTCAACTATGGACTGGGGCTTGGGGCTTGCCACTACACGGCGATAGCCACGTCCTGCATCCTCGACACATACCCAACCATCATGCTCTTCACGAATCTTTGCAGCTTCGCCAGTCATGAAGGACCCGATCGGCTTGGAGGGTGTCTGGAAGGAAGGATCGCTGTCGGATACTTCTACCTGGGTGACAATGGTTGCAACATTAGGTTTGAGACCGACCTTGTTGAACTCGTTGTTCAAAGCCATCTGAAGCTGGTAGCCAATGGCACCTTGGGTGTCAGCCACACAGCTGTCCAAGGGGACAGTATGAAGAATGGAGCGGGAAAATTCTGCACGGAGTAGGATGAATCCAACCTGAGGTCCGTTGCCATGGGCGATGACCACCCTGTGACCTGCTTCTACAAGCTTCACAATGTGGGCCGCTGTCTTGCGTGCAGCCTCGTACTGGGCCGCTATCGTTACGTGTTTTGCATCTTCGATGAGTGAGTTGCCGCCTATGGCGATGACTATCAGCTTACTATCCATGTAGGGTTCCTTCCTTATATACAATAACTCATTGCTTTTACTGCATCATACCACGAATGCAACAAATTGCAACAGATTTAGCGCCCGTTCTCAAGCTAAATATTCTTCTTTCGCAAAGTTTTATTCCCAACGTTTGACCCACCTCCCCCCTTTCTGCTAAACTCCGCTCCAACGAGGTGACGATGCAAGAAACTGCAAATCTAGACAGGAAAGAGATGTTCTTGTTTGCCCTGTACATTACCAGCATGGTCCTGGTTAACACCATAGGGTCAAAGATTATCACGCTCTTCGGAGTGAGGGTCTCTGTAGGCATCTTATTCATGCCGGTCCTGTTCTTGGTGACCGATATCGTAGGTGAGGTGAAAGGGCACAAGGACGCCGCCTTCTTTGTCCGGATGTCCATCTTTATGCTGGCCTTCTTGTTTGTCATGACCGGCATCAGTGTGAAGCTGCCTCCCCATCCAACGTGGGACTTGCAAAGTCAGTACCAGCAGGTCTTCGGCATGAGCATGCGAATGAGCCTTGCCTCCTTGGCAAGCTTCTCAGTCAGCCAGAATATTGATATCAGGATCTTCATGCTGTTCAAGAAGATAAGCAGAGGAAAGAACCTCTGGCTTCGCAACAATATCAGTACCATGACCAGCCAGTTTGTCGATACGGTGATCTTCATGTTCATCGCCTTCTACCATCTTACTCCGAAATTTACGGTCTCCTATGTGTTCGCCCTGATCATCCCCTATTGGATCTTCAAGGTGATCTTTGCCATGATCGATACCCCACTCTGCTATTTGGGAGTGAAATGGCTTTCCAAAAAGGAATAGTCGCTTCCCTCTTTCGTAAAGTTTTATTACCTTTAGGCTGGGCAGCGAGAAATCCTGCCCTAAATATATGTCTGTATGGAGGCGCTATGTCTGACAACGAACTGATGCCAATTGAGCAACTGCTTCCCAATAATCTGTTTATCCTTCCAGTAACGGGGAATCCCGTATTTCCTGGATTGTTCACTCCCCTGATGATAACCGACAACCAAGACGTCGAAATCGTCAACCAGGCCATCAAGCATGGGGGTTTCCTCGGACTTTTGCTGGTCAAGGAAGACCTGGACCAGGAAGAGTACTCACAGGATAACCTATTCACTATTGGAACCGTTGCAAAGATTGTTAAAAAAATAAAGCTCCCTGACGGGGGAATCAGTATCTTCATCTCTACGCTCAAGCGTTTTGAGACCAAACAATATTACCCCAGCGGCCCCTACCTGGTGGCCGAGGTCTCCTACCTCGAGGATATCGAGGACGAGCCCGAAGAGTTGCGTGCGTGGACCCGGCTCTTGCTTACCGAGATGAAGACCCTTACGAAGAACAACCAGCTCTTCAGTGAAGAGATGCGTCTGAATATGGTCAACATCGACCATCCCGGAAAGCTTGCTGATTTCATCGCAAGCATTCTCAATGTCGACCGCAAGGAACAGCAGGGGATCCTTGAGACCCTTGTGGTTCGCAAACGTATCGAAAAGGTGCTGGTATTCATCAAGAATGAGCAGAACATTGCCCAGGTCCAGGCTAAGATCCAGGCTAGGGTCAATCAGAAGCTCGAGAAAAACCAGCGTGATTACTTCTTGCGCGAAGAGCTCAAGTCCATCCAGCAGGAACTCGGGATGACAACCAATCCAAAGATGGAACTCATCAACCGCCTGAAAAAGAAATTCAAGGACCTGCCACTCAATTCCGAAGCGAAAGAGACGGTGGACCGTGAGATGTCACGCCTGGAGGCGATAGACCCCAGCAGTCCTGAGTACACCATCACGCGCACCTACCTGGAAATCGTCAGCGACCTTCCCTGGAAGGCGCCCAAGAGTGAGAGCTTCAGCATCGACAGTGCCCGAAAGATTCTTGAGAGGGATCACTACGGTCTCAAGGATGTCAAGGATCGAATCCTTGAATTCCTTGCTGTACGAAGAAAGAAGAAGGACACCAAAGGCTCGATCATCTGTCTTGTCGGCCCTCCTGGAGTCGGTAAGACCAGTGTCGGCATCTCCATCGCGCGTGCCTTGAAAAAGCAGTATTTCCGCTTCTCCGTCGGTGGCATGAATGACGAGAGTGAGATAAAGGGCCACAGAAGGACCTATATCGGGGCTATGCCCGGCAAGATCATCCAAGGTCTGAGAATTACCAAGGCACGAAACCCTGTCTTCCTCATCGATGAGATCGACAAGATGGGAGTCTCCTACCAGGGCGACCCTGCCAGTGCCCTGCTTGAGGTTCTCGACCCTGAGCAGAACTCAACTTTCAGGGACACCTACCTTGATATCCCCTTCGATGCTTCGGAGATCCTCTTCATCTGTACGGCAAACACCTTGGAGACCGTTCCCCGGCCCTTGCTGGACCGCATGGAGATCATCAACCTCTCTGGCTACACCAGTGAGGAGAAGCTCGCCATCGGCAAGAAGTACCTTGTTCCCAAATCCTTGGAGAAGCACGGACTCACCAAGAGTGAAATCCGCTATACCCCAACGATCCTGCTCAAGATAGCAGAGGAGTACGCAAGGGAAGCGGGCGTTCGTAACTTTGAGAAGTCCCTGCATAAGATCAACCGCAAGGTTGCTCTTATCCTGGAAGAGCACCCGGAGACCGGTCTTCCGATCAAGATTGACGAGCAAAAGCTCATTGACTATCTTGGGCAGCCTGTCTTCGTCGCTGATGAGATCAACATAGCGGACAAGCCTGGTATGGCTATCGGACTCGCCTGGACCAGCATGGGAGGGGACACCCTCATCATCGAAGCCCAGAACACCCCCGGTAAGGGGGAGATCAAGCTGACCGGTCAGCTTGGGGAAGTGATGCAGGAGTCTGCCAACATCGCCTACACCTGGCTGAAGGCCCATGCCATCGAACATAGGATTGACATGAGCTGGTTCGAGAACAATATGATCCACGTGCACGTCCCGGAAGGGGCTACGCCCAAGGATGGTCCGTCTGCTGGTATCACCATGACTGTCGCCCTCTACTCCCTGGTCACTGGCCAGACGATTAGCAAGAACATGGCGATGACAGGGGAAACCACTCTCAAGGGTAAGGTGATGCCCATCGGAGGCTTGAAGGAGAAGGTGCTTGCTGCAAGAAGGAATAAGATCGAGACGATCCTCATTCCCCACTTCAACAAGCGCGACCTCGACAAGCTCGATGAGACGGTGACCAAGGGCATTGAGTTTCACCTGGTTTCAACCATGGAGGAGGTCTTGGCCTATGCATTCCCTGATGACGAGAAGCGAAAGGCCATGCCACCGATCGTCCCCAAGACTCCCCCAAGAGATACTACCGAAGTAGTGGCGATCTCGACGGCAGTTGCCCAGGCGGTCAGGGAGGCTTTGCGTGAGCGTTGAGTTATTGAGCCCAGCGGGCAATATGGAAAAGCTGAGGGTGGCGTTCGCCTATGGAGCAGACGCCGCCTATATGGGCTTCACTGATTTTTCCCTTCGTGCCAATGCACAGAACTTCAGCGAGAGTGATCTTGCTGAAGTTCAGCTTTTGAAAAGGCAAAGCGGAAAGAAAATCTACTGCACCATGAACATCCTCTTTGGAGAGACGGAACTCGAAGCGCTGAAAGACCAGCTTGATACTATCAAGGGATGGCCTTTCGATGCCTTCATCATCACTGACATCGGCTTGGTCCCCATCCTCAAAGAGGCTTTTGGGGACAGGGTTGAACTGCATCTCTCCACACAGGCAAGCTGCATCAACAGCAGCAGTGCCGCCATGTACCAGCAGATGGGTTTCTCCAGGGTCATCCTGGGAAGGGAGACCTCCCTTGCAGATATCAAAAAGATAAAAAAAGCGGTCCCTACCCTTCAGCTGGAGACCTTTGTCCATGGGGCGATGTGCATGGCCTACTCAGGGCGATGCCTGCTTTCGGCCCATCTAACAGGGCGCAGTGCCAACCAGGGCGATTGCGCACACACGTGCAGATGGAACTACCACCTGAAAGAAAAACTTGCAAGTGGAGATCTCGCCTTGGAAGAGGAACAGCGCGAAGGGGTCTACTACCCCATCGCTGAGGAGGATGGGTACACCACCATCCTCTCCTCCAAGGACCTGTGCATGATAGACCATATCCAGGAGCTCCTCGACGCCGGCATTGACTCGCTGAAGATCGAAGGGCGGATGAAGAGCAGCTACTATGTGGCTGTGGTCACCCGTGCCTATCGTAAGGCCATTGACGCTGCCTATACCGACGATCAAGGTTGGAAGGCTTACCGCGATGACCTGATGAATATCAGCCACCGTGAGTACTCCACAGGCTTCTTCTTTGGTAGCGGTCCCATTGACCCTACCAAAGGCACCTCCATAGACAAGAGCACTGATGAGGGCTACCACCAGCAGTATCTTTTTTGTGGATTTATAGGAGAAGAGGTCAAGGATGGCGTGTACGCTCTGGAACTGCGCAACCAGATCAGGGAAGAACAGACCCTGGAGTATATCGGAAACGATATCCTCTTCCTTGAGGATTCCACCTTTTCCTTGTTGGATGAAACGTTTGAGAAGGTAGGTCAGGCTGACCATGGGAAGATTCAATACTTGGTGACTGACAAGCCTTTAGCCAAAGGGTATATCATTCGCCGTCTTTCTGTGGTTAAATAATGGGTATGGTTAGGCACATTATACCTATTCTGTGTATCAGTCTTGTAGCCCTGCAAGCAATTGCAGGAGCCTCTTTTAGTGACGGGTTCTCTTTTTTGGAGAGGAACCCACTTTTTATAGAGTTTATGGCGGCGGTAAGGACCGAAGGCAGTGTGGAAAAGGCAGAGGAACTTCGGCTTCGTCTGTCTGCACAAGACAAAAGCGAACCTGAGGCCGCCATCACCAAGATACGAGTTGATACCAGTCTCGCTCGCCTCTATGTGGAGAAAAATGCACAGGGGAAGAATAGGGCTGAAAAATTGCTCGAGGCGGCTGAGCAGAAGCTGGACCTACTGGATAAAAATTCCTTCCATGCCCTTATCCTTGGTTCTGAAATCGACGGTATCTGGTACCTGCAGAATCCTAGGAGCCTGGGCAAGGGGATGGCTAGCTCGCGCAAGATCAACAAGGCGTACAAAGAGTTCCCTCAGGAAGTCTCTTCACGTCTGTTGAAGGCAAACAGCATGCTCTATGCCCCGTCCTTTGCAGGAGGAGACATCAAGGGTGCCTTGAACATGTTTCTCGCCATCCAAAAGGATGCGGTTACACCCCTTTCACCGTGGGACCGCTCATCGCTGTATAGCGGGATCGGGATCGCATGCTTCAAGTTGAAGGATTATCAGAATGCAAAGGGGTACCTTGCCGCTGCAAAGGCGATCTATCCCTTTGATGCTGTATTGGATGACTATATTGCACAAGTGGAGAAAGCGTTGTGATAGTACTGTATGCCTCTCTTGTCCTCGTTGTCGGCCTATGGGCTACCCTACTCTCCTTTTCCAACCGAAGGGTGATGGAAAATCTGAAGCGAAAAGCCCCTCTTACTGTGAATCCCCTAGTTTCCATTGCAATCCCTGCACGCAACGAAGAGCACTTCATCCAAGATTGCGTATCATCGATCATCGCCCAAAGCTATGAGAATATTGAGATCCTGATACTTGACGACAACTCAACTGACAATACAGCGGGAAAAGCAAAAGAGTTGCAAGAAAGAGATCCCCGAGTTCGGATTATCAAGGGCAAGCCCCTAAAACAAGGGTGGCGAGGCAAGCTCTATGCGATGCAGCAGCTGTATGAAGAGAGCAGGGGTGAATACATCCTCTTCACTGATGCTGATACAGTGCACAATGCCAACAGCGTGGAGTATGGACTGGGTATCATCATCAATGAAAAGGCATCCATGGTCAGCGGCTATCCCAAACAAGAGGGAAAGCTCATATGGGTACAGACCCTTGTCAGTGCCATGCTCTTCAACACGGTGCTCTATATGCCGCTGTGGTTACAGCAAAAGGTCCAATGGACTCCTTTTGCCATGGCTATCGGACAGTATCTCCTGCTCAAGCGGACTGTCTTGGATGACATTGACGGCTTTACCTCCATTCCTGATGTCATCTGTGATGACGTGATGCTTGCCAGGGCCTGTACACGAACCGGGCACAAGTATATTTTTGCCGACATGAAGGATGCTCTCTCCTGCAAGATGTTCTCCACCTTCAAAGGGGGATTTGAAGGAATCGAAAGAAGCATCACCGGCGTCATAGATATCAAGGCACGCATGGTCCCCCTGGTGCTGCTTGCGGCTGCAGTCTTGATCGCCTGTGCGTTGGCCCCCCTTGCAACCGTTGCAATGGGTATACAGCTTCTGATCAACCCAGCCATCTCACCTCTTCCTTTCTCCCTCATAGTAGCAGGTTCTCTCCTGCTTTTTGGCTCCTGGACAGTCACTGCCCTGTACCATGGTTTTTCCCTAAAGGTAGCCCTGCAAGGGCCCATTGCCTTTGTATTTGTGGTTGTAATGTATCTCCATGGCTACTATAGAAAGGTTAGCGGCAAGGGTTTTATGTGGAAAGGACGCAATATCTCCTAAAAAACCACGTTTAAGACGTTAGTTTACTGTTTTTCCCTTGCACATAGGTGAAAGCATGCTAGAATAAGATAACCTAGACCAATGGAGGAGTCCATGACAATTCACGAGCAAATCGTAGCACAGTTTGAGACCTACCGTGCAGAGAATCAGAAGTTCTCTGAGAAAGGCGTAAAAGTATCGGCAGCTAGAGCCCGCAAGGCTTTGGCCGAAATCGCTAAACTTAGCAAAGAACGCAGAAAAGAAATCCAGGAAGAGAAAGCGGAATAGTTTCTGTTTATTCAAAGAGGGGCGTCCTTTCACAGAGGGCGCCTTTTTCTATGTTGTACTGTGGTTATTTTTTTTCTGACATACCATCAGAAATTCGGGAGGTCTTACATGGACTATCGTATAAACTGACTCTCACTACATACTGAAATACCCAAAACCCTTAGGGGTAATCCTATAGGAACAAGAGCTAGACGAATTCATCTTCTTCAACCTCTTCAAGTTCTTTTTCAGAGATATCCAGGACCTCCATCACTTCTTCCGTGCTATAGGTCTTGCTACTATTTGCCATCCTCTGCAAAGCCTCTGCAAGCAAGGCATTGTCCTCAATATTCTCAGCTAACTCAGCAAATGCTTCGAGGCTCAAAAGGACCCCGATAGGACGGTTGTTGTGAACAACTATCTTTCGCTTCTTCCGTTCCAAAGATGAGAAGATGAGAGATGCCTTCCTCCCGTTAAAATCAGAGATTGATACGATATCATCTGAGAACTCTTTTGTGGTTGTGTCCAGAGGGAGATAGGGCTGCTCAACCAACCCTGTCCTCATCTGCTCTTCTGCTGATAAGAGAAGGAATGTCTTGTTTGGCTCGAACTCACCCTCGCTGTCTATCTTTCCGATGCACTTCTTCTCCACTTTCGGATAAGCCTGGCCAGGGATATAGATTGAATGTCCCCAATAGAGGTAGGTGACATTGGTTTTCTTGTTGAGTTGGCGGATAATATTGTTCTTTTTCATTCTATGTACATTAATATACATCAATATTCAAGAAGAGGTCAACTTTTAGAAAGAAGAACAACTCCTTTCATGGATGTTTTTTACTACTGTTGATACGAGAAAGGTTTGTATGTACAAAAATTGTCATGGATCGTGTATGAAAATCTGAGAATACCAACTGTACAAGGTTATCATATTCAATGGAATTGATGAAATACAGGTAACGCAAAACAGGCGTTTCCCTTGGGGATACGCCTGTTTTGGTATCTATCTCTTTTCTCTCTAACTATCTATCTATATATTCTATCTATCTACTTTGAGTACGAATAGAAGAGATGATTCTCTTCTATTCGTTTGAGTTCTGGTTAGTTCTACAGGAAAGACCTCAACAGGGCAATATGCTTAGTACCCTTCTCAATCTTCTCGTCGAACTCAGCCTTCTTGCCCTGTTCCTTCTCGATGGCCTCTTCCTTGGCATTGGCGATGAACTTCTCATTGGAGAGCTTCTTCATCACACCCTCAAGGCTACTCTCATTCTTCTGTCTATCCTTCTCAAGGCGGGCGATCTCCTTCTCCAGGTCGATGGCCTCCCTGACAAAGACAAAGCCCTCGTAGCCAGTCCCTGCCACAGGAAAAGCACCGGTTACATCTAAGGAATCATCAGTGTCAATAATGAGTTCGGAAGCACCGACAAAGGAAGCGATGAGGTCCTTCTCTGCAACAAAGAAATCACTTGCCATGAAATCCTTATCAACTTTGATAGCAAAGCGGATTTTCTTTTCCACAGGGATGCCCAGTTCGCCGCGTACGGAGCGCAACAGCGTAACCGCCTCCTGTATCCTACCAACAAGCAGAGCGTCCTCAGGGTAAGCCCTGTCTTCCTGGTAGACAGGATAGGCACTGGTGATGAGGGAGTCACTGACGTTCGGAAGCTTCTGGTAGATCTCCTCAGTGATGAAACTGACAAAAGGATGCATCAGGCGCATTGAGGCGGCAAGCAAGTCCAGCAGTAGCGTCACTACCCTATCCTTCTTGGCTTGCTCTTCTGCATAGAGGCCCTGTTTGGAACTCTCTACATACCAGTCACAGAAATCGTTCCAGAAGAAGTCATAGACAGCTTGAGCACCATCATTGAACTTGTAGTTCTCCATGGCCACCTTGACCTTCAGGGCAGCCTGGTTGAGCTGGTTATAGATCCACTTGTCCATGGTGGTGAGTTCTATCGTCTTGATATCCAACAGGGTCGCACCCTCCAGGTTCATCAACAGGAAGCGTGCAGCATTCCAGATCTTGTTGGCGAAGCGCGAGCCCATCTTGAAGGACTCCATGTCGATGAGGATATCCTGGCCTTGGGTTGCCATATAACTGAGGGTAAACTTCATGGCATCAGAGCCATAGCGGTCGACCACTTCCAAGGGGTCGAGGCCGTTTCCCAGGCTCTTGGACATCTTGCGCCCCTGCTTGTCTCGCACCAGACCAGTAATGTAGATGTCCTTGAAGGGAACTTCCCCAAGGAACTCCAGAGAGGCCATGATCATGCGCGATACCCAGAAGAAGATGATGTCATAGCCTGTCACCAGCGTGCTGGTGGGGAAATAATTCTTCATGTCCTCTGTCTTTTCAGGCCAGCCAAGGGTGCTGAAAGGCCAGAGCCACGAGCTGAACCAAGTATCGAGCACATCAGTTTCCTGTTCGATATTTGCTGATTTGCATTTCGGGCAGTGGGTAGGATCCTCTTTTGCTACGATGACCTCACCACAGTCGCTACACTCCCAGACAGGGATCCTATGTCCCCACCAGAGCTGACGGCTGATGCACCAGTCATGGATGTTCTCAAGCCAGTGCACATAGGTATTCTCCCAATGCTTGGGAAAGAACGCAATTTCATCATTCTTCCATGCCTGTAGGGCCTTCTGAGCCATCCCTTCCATCCTGACGAACCACTGCTCCGAAAGGTAGGGTTCGATGACGGAGTGACAACGATAGCAGTGCCCTACCTCATGGGTATGCACCTTCTCGCCGACCAGCACACCACTTTCCTTGAGATCTTCGACCACTATTTTTCTGGCATCAGTAGCGGATATGTTGCGGTATTTTTCAGGACAGTTGTCATTGAGCGTGCCATCAGGATTAAGGACGTTGATAGCCTCAAGGCCCTGGCGCTTGCCACACTGCCAGTCATTCGGGTCATGTGCCGGGGTGATCTTCACCATGCCGGTTCCAAAGGTCATGTCGACAAAGCTGTCGGCAATGACCGGTATCTTCCTGTCAGTCAGGGGGAGGTTGAGCATCTTGCCCAAAAGGGATTTGTAGCGTTCATCATCAGGGTGAACAGCAACAGCAACGTCACCGAACATCGTCTCAGGACGGGTGGTAGCTACGGTGATGTAACCGTCCCCCTCGCTATAGGGGTAACGGATGTCCCAAAGATGGCCTGAGAGCTCCTGGTGCTCCACCTCGTCATCAGCGAGGGCTGTGCCGCACTTGGGGCAGTAGTTGACCAGGTATTCGCCCTTGTAGATCAGGTCGCGTTCATAGAGCAGGACAAAGCTTTCGCGTACAGCCTTGCTGAGCCCCTCATCCATGGTAAAGCGCTCATGGCTCCAGTCACAGCTACAGCCGATTTTCTCGAGCTGGCTCTTGATGGTCGCATGGTGCTTGTCCTTCACTTGCCAGGTGCGTTCGAGGAACTTCTCGCGTCCGATGTCCTGACGACGAAGGCCTTCCTTTCCAAGCTGGCGCTCCACCACATGTTGGGTGGCGATACCGGCATGGTCGGTTCCAGGCACCCACAGGGTGGGTCTGCCATTCATGCGGTAAAAACGGGTAAGGATATCCTGCAAGGAGTTGTTCAGGGCGTGGCCCATATGCAAAATGCCGGTGACATTTGGAGGAGGCATAACAACAGTAAAGGGAGAAGCATCTCCGGGAATAGGTTTGAACATCCCGTTCTTCATCCAATCCTCATAGATGCGGTCTTCAAAATCCTTGGGATCGTAAGCCTTTGGCAACTCTACTGCCTTCACTGTGGGCCTCCTACGGCGAGAAAAATAATGCGTGTATACTACCAGAATTGAGAAGGCTCTACAAGTCAATGTAGAGCCTTCTAAGAGGGAGAACAAGGAGGAAAAGCACTATTCTAGAGGCGTAACAGCCTTTACTTCCAACTTGACCGCATACCCCATAGCATCAAGATGCTGCACTATCTGTTCCAAGGAGAAAGAATCCAAGGTGACAGTTTGGGTGTCTGAAACCTGACGGACATTGGCACTATCCATAGGGGTGGCAATGCCTGGCAGGATGTCCTGGGCTTGGCTTGCATTGGTGCCGAAGAGGACAAAGGACCCGATGAACACCACAACAAAAGCAGCAGCCGTCGTCATCAGGGCAGGAACAAGTCTGACTTGCACTTTCTTACGAAAAATATGCATCTTGCTGTCTTTCATGGGAAACCTGCTTTTTTCAAAAAATGCGAGAACCCTATCCTGCCTCAGACTGATATCCTCGTCAGGAAGGACAGCAGAAGCTATGCGCTGTTGTAGCTGTCGAAGCTGGTCCAAGCGCTGTCTGCACGCATTGCAATATCCTAGATGTTCCTCAACCTGTGTTCTCCATGGCTCATCAAGCTCGCCATCAAGATAGGTATTCAACAATTCATCATCTACACACATAGGCTACTCCTGGGTAAGCAGTGACTCAAGCATCTTTCGCGCCCTATACACTCTCACCTTCACATTACTTTCGGAAATGTGCAAAACTTGGGCAATCTGCTTGTAGTCCATATCCGTATACTCCTTCATCACTATGACAAGGCGGAACTTCTCCGGAAGCTGGTCTATCGCATCCTGTACTTGCTTGCGGGTCTCTTTTTCAATGAGGACCTGCTCACCCCCTTTTGTGTTGGAGTGTGAAGTAGGAAACTTCTTCAGCTTATCGACCATCACCATCTCACGCGATTTCCGCTTTACCTGGTTGATGGCCAAATTCTTCGAGACCCTAATGAGCCAGTACTTGGCATCATTAAGGGAAGGAAAAACCATACCCTTGTCAAAAAATCTGATGAAAGCTTCTTGGCAAATCTCTTCAGCAAGATCCTGATTATTGGTGACATGATATACAACACGCATCAATACCGGGAAAACCTGCTCATAAACTTGCTTGAACGCCTGCTCATCGCTGCTCTGTATTTCCATAACTTTAACAACTCACTGGTAACCAAGTTACATCTTTTTTTCCAAAGAGGGCCCAGAGGCTGTATCTTTGACAAGGTAGCCCAACGCATCCAGCTCTTCCCTGATCGTATCGGCCAGGGTCCAGTCTTTTGCTTGTTTGGCCTCCGTTCGCTTCTTTAGGAGCTTTAGTGCCTGAGGATCATTGATGACCTCTTCCTTGGGAACCTGCAAGGCTGCAAGCCCAAGACCAAAGGCCTGATCAAATTCCAGAGCCAAGGAGTATTTCTCATCCAAGGAGAGTTCCTCATCCTTGAGAGAACCCCACAGGTCTGCAAGGCAGCGAGGGGTGTTGAGGTCATTCTGAATATGTTCAGAGAAAGCCTCCTTATAGTCCAAAGCCTTTTGACCCTTTATTTCAATCGTATGAGCACCTTCCCGCTTGAGGGCGATGATGCGTTCACTCATGTTCTTTCTTGCAGTCTTTGCCGTATTCAAGGAGTCGAAAGAGAATTTAAGCTGGCTACGGTAGTGTCCGCCAAGGCAGAAAAACCGGTAGTCCATCGGCTCGTAGCCCTTCTTCTTCAACAGCTCGAGGGTCAAAAACTCGCCTTTACTCTTGCTCATCTTGCCTGTCTCGTCAAGGAGGAACTCCCCATGCAGCCAGTACTTCACCCAGGGCTTCTTCCCGCTGGCAGCCTCGCTTTGGGCTATCTCATTGGTGTGATGAACCGGTATGGCATCGATGCCCCCGCAGTGGATGTCAAATTGCTCGCCAAGGTAGTGCATGCTCATAGCAGAGCACTCTATATGCCAGCCGGGAAAGCCTCTTCCCCAGGGAGAGTCCCACATCATGGACTGCTCTCCGAACTTGCTTTTGGTAAACCAAAGCACAAAGTCCTTGCTGTTCTTCTTGTTGGCATCCAGGGCGACATCATCACGCACAGCTGTGCGCAGGCTCTCAAGGTCAAGCTTGGCAAGCTTGCCGTAGTCATCAATGGAATCGATGCTGAAGTAGACGTTGCCACCGCTTACATAGGTGTGCCCACCCTCTTCCAAGCGCTCGATAAGAGCGATCATCTGAGGAATGTGGTCCGTTGCCTTGCAGGTGATGTCCGGATGGATCATACCCAGCTGGTCAAAGTCACTGAAGAAGGCCTTGGTGTAGAACTCAGCTATATCCCAGACAGTACGCTTGGTCTTCTGGGCCATCTTCTCCAGCTTGTCCTCACCATCATCACCGTCACCGGTAAGGTGTCCGACATCTGTTATGTTCATGACATGTTTGACAGGATATCCTGCAAATAAAAGAGTTCGTTTCAAAAGGTCTTCAAACAGAAAAGTCCTGAGATTTCCGATATGTGCATAGTTATAAACAGTTGGTCCGCAAGTATATAATCCGATTTCTTTCTCGTCGATAGGTTCAAATTTTTCTATACTGCGACTCATGGTGTTGTATAGGGAAAGTGGCATTGAATGCTCCTTTAGGTTGCCCACCCCAGAAAAAGGGGGTAAGATATCTCCATGCCTATCAATGTACGCAATAGCCATGAAAAAATCAACCTTGAAGAACTGCTGGTATCTAACCTTTCCCTCGCCCATCACAGTTCGATCTACACAGGGGGAAAAGCCGATCTGGCGGCCTATCCTACAGATTTTGAAGAATTACGGGCTCTGCTTCTCTATGCAAACAGCCACGCTCTACCCATAACGGTGCTTGGAGGCATGACCAATTCCCTGATCAGTGACCAGGGAATAGCAGGCCTTACCATCCTGACCACACACCTCGCTCGCCGGCATGTGCAAGGCGAGATGTTCTGCGTACGAGGGGGTCTCGCACTTGACCGGGCCATCGACTTTGCCCTGGAGGCAGGGCTCTCCGGTCTGGAATTGCTCGGAGGCATACCCGGCAGTGTGGGGGGGGCCATCTATGGCAACGCCGGAGCCAACGGCATGGCCATAGGTGCACTGCTCTACTATGTCGATTACATGACGTTCGATGGAAAGCTCCACCGCAAACAGACCCACTGTGATGATTTCTCCTATCGTTATTCCCCCTTTACCGGCAGGAAGGACATAATCATATATGAAGCGGGATTCAGGCTGAACCCTACGATACATACCTCCGAAGCCAGAAAAAAAAAGGACGAGGTAAAGCACAAGCGTAAAGAGAAAGGCCACTACGACAATCCAAGTTTAGGAAGCATATTTGCAAACCCGCCAGGAGACTACGCCGGAAAGCTTCTCGAAGAGTGTGCTCTCAGAGGCAAAAGCATCGGTGGGGCGATGATAAGCAACAGGCATTGCAACGTCATCATCAACAGCAACGGCAAGGCCACTTCAAGCGATGTCCATGCCCTACTCTCGCTCATGCAAGACAGCGTGTTCAAACGGACAGGGGTAACACTTTGTCCCGAGATCCAACTCATAGGTCGCTGGTCATAGTATACAAGAGGGAGAGAGAGACTGCCTCCCCCATGCATTTCTTCAGCTTCCATGTACCGATTCCTTTGCCTATGGCAATGGAATCGCTCAATGTTATCTCATACCCCGCCTCAGTATAGGAGAAGCTGACTTTGGATAAGACCAAGGAAACCTTGTATTGAGCCGCCCCTAATATCGATGAGACACGACTTTGACCACACTGCACAGAGAGCTGTCCAAACGAGGCTTTCCACGTTGAGCTCATCATGACAGAGCCCACCTCAGTCCCTCTTGGATTGAACTCGTAGAGGTCGGAGAAGGAGAAGAGCAGGTACCCTGTCCCCAGGAAAATTCTCAAGGAAAAACTTTGGCTCCTCCTACGTATGGCGGAGAATCCACCATAGATTGGTCTAGGGCCAAACCAATCCTCCATCACAAAGGTGATGCTGCAAGAGCTAGTGTTCAGATCAAGGGCGAAGGAATATCGTGTGGGATAGGGCTCCTGGCCATAGGTAAGGCTAAGCTTTGAGGAGCGATACTTGTAGGTTGAAAGGATAAAACCTTCCAAGCCCTGCACTGGGGTAAAGAGCAGCTCGGCACCAAGATCTAACAGGGACGAGGTCAGAAAAATCTTGCTAACCACTCCCCACCTAGCATGGGCATCTCCCCACCTTGTCTGAAAGGAGTGTGGCTCTTCTTCTGGTTGCATCCACGCAAAGACAGAGAGGTTTCCCCTAGCCATCGTATGCTCATACCCTATGGCCTTCTTTTCCCCTGTCCGAGGGAGCATCAGGGCAATGGCATGTTTATTTGCCTGGAAAAATAGCGCCTGCTTTCTTGCTAACAGGGGCAGCAAGGCATACTCTGTCCAGAAACCCGCATAGCCCAAGCTGAGAGATACGTCCCCCATGCCAATCTTGAAGCGGGAGGGGAGCATGATTACCTCTTCATCAGGAGCTGTAAAGGTTACCTGTCCATCCCAGGCACTTGTAGTTCCCTGGTGGGCTAGCGATAGCACATAGCTTTTCTCCTGAGGGAACAAGGCTAGGGAAAGACTGGTTTTTGCAGGGATAGAGCACAGAAGCAGTAGGATATACAGGAGCAAAAGTTTCCTCATATGCATAAAGAAATAGAGCCTACCCTTTTGCTTCAGTTGATTAATCCTTGAGGAAGTGCTTTACTGTCGTGGGACTAATTTCTTATCCACAGAACATTTTTTTACTAATATAGGAGTTTTTCATGGTAATTCTGACCTTGAACTGCGGCAGCTCGTCTGCCAAATACCAAGTGTATGACTGGGACAACAAGGATATTCTAGCTGTCGGTATGGTAGAACGCATAGGCTTGGAGTATTCGACTATCGAACACAAAGCAACTGGTAACGGTGAGTACAAGACTAAGTTCTCATCGCCCACCCATAAGGAAGCCATTGAGCTCATCATCAGGATGCTGCTTGATTCTGACTATGGAGTCATCAAGAGCCTCTCTGAGATTGGGGCTGTAGGCCACCGTGTCCTGCATGGTGGAGAGGTATTCAAGCAGTCCGCCCTCATAACCGATGAGGTTGTCGAGAAGCTGAAGTCTGTCATCGCACTGGGCCCATTGCACATGCCTGCAAACATCATGGGAATTGAGGCTGCCCGCAAGGCCATGCCCGATGTTCCTCAGGCAATTGTCCTGGATACCGCTTGGCATCAGACCATGCCACCAGCAGCCTTCATGTATGCTGTCCCCTACGAGTGGTATACCGACTACAACGTGCGTCGCTACGGCTTCCATGGAACCAGTCACCTCTACTGTGCAAAGAGGGCCGCAGTGCTTTTGGGCAAGGAGAACAAGGATACCAACGTCATCATCTGTCACATTGGTAACGGTGCTTCTGTCTGTGCTGTGAAGGATGGCGTATGCGTCGATACCTCCATGGGACTTACCCCTCTGGAAGGTCTCATCATGGGCTCCCGCTCTGGTGACATCGACCCTGCAATCATCCCCTACATGATGGACAATACCGGCATGTCAGCCCACGAGATGGATAGCACCCTCAACAAGAAGAGCGGTCTTATTGGTCTTTGTGGCCGAAGTGACCGCCGTGATGTGCGCAAAGCGGCTCAAGAAGGCGATGCCAAGGCTCAGCTGAGCATCGATATGGAGTGCCGCCGCCTTGCCAAGTACATCGGAAGCTACGCCACCTTGCTTGAGGGTCGTGTTGATGCGATCGTCTTTACTGCAGGTGTTGGTGAAATGGCTCCCCACATCCGTAAGGGTGCTTGCAAGGGCCTCGAAGTCATTGGAGCAAAGCTAGACCAGCACAAGAATGAGGTCAGTTTCTGCCGCAATGGCGAGTTTGAGATCAGCACTGGCGACTCAAAAATAAAGATCTTTGTCATTCCTACTGATGAAGAGCTGGTAATGACCGAAGATTCCTTCGCCCTGATGGAAGGCACCTACGACATCCATACCAACTTCCACTATACGTTTGAGGAAAAGGATTATAAGAACAAGGGAAGAGAACGTGACCTTGTCCTGAACATGCAGAAAAATCCTGAACTAAAAAATATTCTTGCTTTGCCCCTCTAAGGGACAGTACAAAAAAAGCATTACTTGTAATGCAGATAGTGCTTTGATGGAGAAGGGACGCTTATGTATGGCGTCCCTTCCCTTTGCTCTGTTTCTCTTGTTACTCTTTCTTTATTCCCACACAAGCTATTCTTTTTTCTTTTCTTCCATGGTTGGCCTGGTTTGGTTTCAAATACCACAGACCCTCCCTACCTGACCTTCTCCAAAGACCTGTAGAGCTGGGCAAGAAATGATTCGTCATCCTCATCAAAGATGGAGACCAGGACCTCTTCCTTACTCCCACTCGATGGCTTGATGCCGCTTTGGTACTGGTTTCGTATGGCCACGTCAAAATCCTTGGAGGTTGCCGTCCCATTGAGCACAGCCTCCCCAATGCGAGTGGCATCATCACCTATGCGCTTGATCTGCTCCAACTCCAAGGCGTGGTCTGCATAGATCTGAGCCTTCTGCTCCTTGGTCAGCTGCAAGGGAGGCAGGCTCTCTTCGATCAGGTAGACAGCTGCGAACTTTGCCATGGCCCTTCCCCGCTTCACCCCCGCCCTCTCCCAAGTCGACCAGAGGCTTCCCATCGAGGCGATATGTACCCGCTGCTCCCCATACAACAGCAGGGCACGGATGGCCAACGGTGAATCAGGAATAAGCAGTTCACTCGCCTCTGATATCCGGCTCAGGAACTTCAACTGCCCCCCTTCGGTGTCATTGCGACCACTTCTGTACCTAGGGTTACTCTTCTCTGGGTTCAGGATGCACATCACATACCGGTTGCCTACCAGGTCGACTCCCACAAACTCTTCTGTTTTTTTTGTATTCATACCCATTATTTTACACCTCCCACCGTGTTTGCATACTTATATAAGAAATCCGTCTTGCATGCCAATTGCGAAGGTGGTACCATTATCTTATGGAACATCTATTGGAAGAACTCGCACTCTACTTCGCAGAATCTTCGCATTGTCTTGCCCTGACCGGTAGCGGAGGGAAGACTACGGCCATGGTCAAGCTTGCCAAACAGTATGCCCGTCAGGGTATGCGTGTGTTGGTATCGACCACCACCAAGCTGTGGCTCCCCAAAGACCAAGAGTATGGATGTGATACCTATTTCCTCGATGACCGGGCCCTGTCCTATCACCCCGCCCAAGGCGAGCGGGTCTTTTACACCCACAGGGAGCACAAGTGTGTCGCCCCTCCCTTGGAAAACCTTGAAGCCCTGCTCGACCGCTATGATGTAGTCCTGCTTGAAGCAGACGGCTCGATGAACTTGGGTCTCAAACTCCACGAGGAGCGTGACCCTGTCATCCCCTCGTTTGTCACAGGCACTCTGGCTCTTGTCTCCATGAATCTTTTGGGGAAACCTTTCAGCGAGAATTGCTTTGGCTCTGAACATTACACACAAGATTTCCCAGAAGAAATAATCACCGTCGCAACCTACCGTAAGCTGTTGGAACATACACAAGGCATCCTAAAACGAGTGCAAGGCACAAGCCTTGTCCTCTGCAACCAGAGCAGGGAAGAGGATATCGGTCTATACAGAAACCTCTCTTGTCCTACTTCACAACCATACCCGATTTGGTTTGGTGACCTTCATACCGACCAACTCATCTATAGGAACCCATCATGAATAAAAACATGTTCTCTCGTGCAGGCGAGCTTGAAGCCGCCTCTTTCCCCTTTGCCCTGGTAACCATACTCAACACCACAGGCTCCGCTTCCCGAAACCAAGGCAGCATGCTGGTAGAGCGGACCGGCGCCATCACGTCCACCATTGGAGGCGGTGCCCTGGAGGCTTTTGCCATAGAGGCTGCTTGTAGGGCCTTAGAGGAAGAGCATGAGGATTACTCAGTGAGCTTCACCGTTGACCAGGAAGCGAAGAAAGGTGCCGGTGAGGTATCCCTGTTCATCCAGGTAGTGGAAAACAGAGGAGAGAACCCCTTCTTTGCCCTGGCCAAGGAGTGGGAGCAAAAGAGCATCCCCTTTGTATTTGGATTTAGCCTTCAGAGCAAAAGCTCCCGCTTTCTACTATCCTCCACCCAACAGAGTGTCGGCAGTAGCGATGCAGTTCTTTTAGACCATGCAAAAAAGAGCCTGGAAGAGGGCTTTGACAAGCGCGTTGAGATCGCAGGGGATGAGCACTTTCTCACCCTCCCCGTCCCCCTGACAAACCTGCTTCTTATCGGAGGCGGACACGTCAACCAAGCCATAGCCAACCTCGCCCATAGCCTGGGATACGGGTTCCAGATGGTTGAGACACGTTCAGAGTTTGCCACAGGTGAGCTTTTTGCCTATGCCAAAGAGCTAGTGGTGGCCCCAACTATTGCAGAAGGTCTGAAAAGGGTCAGCATCAACCGGTTCACCTATACCGTGGTGGCATCGCATACCTTTGACCAGGATGCCTTGGAGCATCTGTTGGCCACAGCCACCCCGTATATCGGAATCCTAGGCTCGAGACTAAAGGCAAGGATGCTGTTTGAGAGGATCAGTGTACCCCCGAATCAGAAAGACAGGCTCTTCTGCCCCATAGGACTGGATATAGGAACGGAGACCCCTAGTGAGATAGCCTTGAGTGTGCTCGCTCAGATCATGAAGGAGAAAAACAAGCGTACAGGAAAAGCTCTTCGTGACTTTGCGAAGAACCTCGTTGTAGTACGTGGGGGTGGAGATTTGGCCACTGGGGTCATCATGCGTCTGGTCCGTGCTGGCCTTCCTGTAGTGGTGCTGGAGACAGAGAAGCCCACGGTCATCAGAACGACGGTAAGCTTTGCCCAAGCAATGTATGGCGGAGCGACCAAAATCGAAGGCATGCTTGCCAAGCGCTGCAACGATGTCGAGGAAGCGATGACGGCAATGCAAAGTGGTATCGTCCCCCTGCTTGTCGATCCCCAAGGCCTGTCGCTAGAAAAACTCAAGCCGATCTGCATCGTTGATGCAATCCTGGCAAAGAAGAATCTCGGGACACATATAGATGACGCCCCTCTGGTCTTAGCCCTAGGACCTGGCTTTACCGCAGGGGTGGATTGTCATGTGGTCATTGAGACCAAGCGCGGTCACTCCCTAGGAAGGGTCATCCGCGAAGGCGAGGCCATAGCAAATACCGGCATCCCCGGCATCATCGCGGGCTTTGGACGCGAACGCGTCGTCCATAGCCCCTCTGAGGGAATCTTCAGCAGCGACCACAAGATCGGGGACCTGGTCACCCTAGGCGAGGTCATCGCCCATGTGGGAGAAACAGAGGTGATCGCATCCCTCAATGGCATGATCAGGGGGTTGCTCAACAACGGCCTGCATATCCCCACGGGCTTCAAGATCATAGACATCGACCCACGGGGTCTTGAAGCTGACTTCACCACAGTCAGTGACAAGGCCAAGGCCATCGGTGGCTCGGTCCTTGAAGTGTTGGACGGCTTTCTGGCCAAGAGGTAAGACACTTACCTGACTCTCAGTGCATGCTCTCCCTTCTTTATTACCGAGCCTATGATGGTGAAGCCTGTCCTTTTGCAATACTGCTTTGCATCAAGAGCGGGCATTGAGAACAACAGGCCTCCGGAAGTCTGGGGGTCATAGAGGATATTCACTATCTCCTCAGGGAGATCGGATTCAAAGCTGACCTTGTCCTGGAGGTACTCCTTGTTGTTGAACAGTCCTCCGGGGTTCATGCCCGCCTTGGAATACGCCTTTGCCGCTTCGAACATGGGAACTTGAGCACTCTCTACAACCATAGTCACCTCACTGGATGAGGCCATCTCGTAGAGGTGGCCCAACAGGGAGAAGCCTGTCACGTCCGTAGCTGCATGAACCGTGAAGGCCCGTGCTTCATCGCGTGCATACTTGTTGAGGGTTATCATGCTCTCTATGGCAGCATTCGCTGCCTCGCTACTGGCCATGCCAGCCTTTACAGCAGTGTTGATGATCCCTACCCCGAGCTTTTTGGTCAGCACCAACAGGTCCCCTTCCAGAGCCCCTTCATTTTTCCAGATGGACCCCTCTTTGCCGAAGCCGGTGACACACAGCCCATATTTGGGAGTCGGGTCGCTTATGGTATGACCTCCTGCTATCATAGCCCCTGCCTCGGCTACCTTGCTCTGGCCTCCAAGCATGATCTGCCTCATCACATCCAAATCCAGGCAGGTGGGAAAGCAGATAAGGTTCATGGCGATCTTCGGCTCGCTTCCCATGGCATAGATATCACTGAGCGCATTGGCTGCCGCCACCTGTCCAAAGGTGAAGGGGTCATCGACCATGGGAGGGAAGAAGTCCACAGTCTGGATGACCAGGGTTCCATCCTCAAGACGATAGACCAGGGCATCATCACTTTTCTCATACCCCCCTATCAGTTCAGGGCAGGGAATATGGGGAAGCGAATCCAACACTTCGTGCAGTTGCATAGGGGGAAGCTTTGCCGCACAGCCAGCTGTCTTTACCAGAGAAGTAAGTTTTACCATGATCTTTCCTTTGTTCCGAAGGGGTAAGAAAAAAAAATCATATAGAAGCATCATGATCGCTTACCTTTCAGATTGATGTATTCATCTCTATTTAACCATTGTTTGAACAAAAATTCAATGGATTAATCATCTCTGCCATGGTATTCTGCCTATATGAATCGTTCATGCTTGCCTTAGGGATACGTAATCACATCCTACCCAAAACCAGGAAAGACGAGCATAAGCGTACAAGGAGCCATCATGAACCACTATTATACAACACTGCTTGAGCATCTTAAGAAAGAAAGCCTTACGCGTAAGACCATCCTCACCGGAGAAGGAATAGGCGATGAGGCGCTCTTCTCAGAGGGGAGGATGGTCGCTTCCCTTGCCAAGCATGAACATACTTGGCAAGCAAATGAAGGCGACGGGGACGGAAAAGGAGAGAGAAAAGAAGAAGGAAAAAACGATACTAAAAAAGACGGATATATCCTTACCGAGAAGCTGGGCTCCAAGATAGAGCTGGTGCTCTGTGGTGGAGGCCATGTTGCCAAGGAGCTCTATATGTTAGCTACCCAGCTTGAGATGGAGATCTCCATCCTCGACGAACGGGAGGAATTCTGTAACAAGACTCTCTACCCCAATGCTTCACTATACTGCGCCCCCTTTCTCGAGACCTTGCACAAGGGGCAGGCTTGGATAAAGCCCTACTTTGTCATCATCACGCGTGGACACAGCTTTGACCAGGCCTGTCTAGAGCGGTGCCTGGAACTGCCCCACTCCTATATCGGCATGATAGGCAGCCGACACAAGGTGGCCATCACACTGGACAACCTGAAGAAGAAAGGCATCAGTGAGGAGGCCCTTAGTGAGGTCTGTTCCCCCATAGGGCTATCGATAGGGGCAGTAACGGCTGCCGAGATAGCGATCAGCATCATGGCCCAGATCATCAAGGTGTACAGGAAGGATTCGGCGAGTGTACGCTTGGAGCCCAGACTTTTGAGGACTCTAACGAATTCAGAGGGGTACATACTTGCCCGTGTGGTCAAGAAGAGTGGGTCCGCCCCCTGTGAGGTAGGCTTTCAGATAGCTGTCTTTGGTGATGGATCGAACCAGGGGACAGTGGGAGGGGGTCTTGTTGAAGCAAAGACCATAGAGCATGCCAAGGCAATGCTCACCGACGAGAGCATGCCCAACCAACTTCTCGAGTACGGCCTGGACAATACCAAGGCAGGATCGCTTGGAATGATCTGCGGAGGCGAGGTCGCCCTGCTTTTTCAGCGGCAGTGATAGCCTTTGCTTGTCATCTCAAAGGCATAGAGGTTCTCTCCCTGATCTTCGTCATAGAGGAAGTCCCAGCACCCCATTCGGTGGAAGAAATCGCCCCCAAAGCCTTTTTTGAAGGTGGTCAGGCTGCTCATGGGATGATCCTTGTCCTCAGTGGGAGAGACTCCGAAGAGGTCATAACTTGTGCATCCCCAGCTACGTGCCAGCTGTATTGCACTCCACTGCAGGGCATACGTGCTCATGCTGTTGCGTCTGAACGATGAGGAGGCACCGTAGAGATAGGTTGCACGATTACCTGATCGGGTGAGGAACATGGAGGAGAGAGGCACTCCGTCAAGATAGGCGATCAGGAGTGAAAAATAGGGTTTCTCCAGTTCTGCAACGAACAAGGATTCAAAAAAATGCAGGTCGTGCAACTGGATGTTGTTTCTTTGGCTGGTCTCCGTGTATAAAGCGTAGAAGGTGCTCAGATGCTCATGGCCCACCTCCCTGATCTCCACCCCTTTGCGCTGGGCCAGGCCGATGTTGTAGCGGGTCTTGTGGTGCATGCGTGCCAGCAACTCGTCCTCGCTTCCCCTCAGATCCACAAACATGGTGTCACTGGGCAGCTGGTCTGAGCATGACTTGCGGATCTTATGTGAGGAAGTTCCCCAGTTGAGGCGCAGTTCCTGTGACTGTAGCGAGACTTGCTCATCTTCCCAGATGCGCTGCCAAGGGAGGTCATACCTGAGCAGGATGCAGGAGTCAGGAAGTTGCTCCTGCAGTTGCAGTGAGAGGTCTTCCATAAAAGGGCCCATCTTGTCTTCCAATGGCTTGAGTACAGGACCGTAGGGAACATATCCTATGGTCTGGGTGCGGTTTATCGGGCTGAGAAGCACCAATACATCGTCAAGCAGATAGGATGATCCCCCTAGCGTCGATATGTCTGAAGAGCGGACTTGTATGTCGAAGGCTTTGGTCTGGTAGCCTTGGTTTTGTTTAACTCGCGACCAGAAAGAACTCTGGTGTAACAGTGGCGTATCATACAGGTGTGAAGTCTCCTTCTCCTGCAACATAAGATTCATCGCATTCCCCCATAAGCGTTATGCAGCTTACGACCATAGCATACAAAAGAAGGGGTATGAAGAGGTATGGACCTACACCGAAAGACCGGTGGCATGGATCAGGATTTCTTGCAAAGATAAGGATACTGAAAAACCAAGAATTTCAGCAAACAAGGGAAAATAGCCGGGAAACACTTGGATATTCTCCCGAAGAGAAGTACGTTTAATGAATGAGGAGGCTCTATGGCCAGAAATATTGCTTTTTACTGGTGTCCGGTCTGCCACTCCATTGTGGAACTCGTTGAGAATGGAGGGCATTCACTGGCCTGCTGTGGGCAGAGCATGGAGAGGATGAAGGTCAAGGAGAAGGGTGAACTCTCTGAGTACCACCTACCCGAGATCAAACGGCGTGACGGCTTTCTCTATGTTAATATAGGCAGCAAGCCCCATCCCCAGTCAGACGACCATCACATAAAGTTTATCGTATTCGTCACAAAACAAACGGTACGGCGCAGTGACATAAAGAGTAACAGCATGGCCACAGCCGTATTTACCGATAAGGATCATGGAGATGTCTATGCATACTGTTCAACCCACGGATTGTGGAAAACCTCATTCTGAGCCCCTGCTTATTGTAGTCGATATGCAAAAGGATTTTGTCTACGGCTCCTTGGGGACTAAAGAGGCCCAGGCAATCGTTCAGAAAACACGAGATAAGATAGCTTCCCATCAGGGGGAGCTCTGGTTCACCCTCGATACGCACCAAGAGGATTATCTCGAGAGTGCAGAGGGAATGAATCTGCCTGTCGAACACTGTATCAAGGGAACCGATGGGCACGCTTTGGTAGAGGAGCTGCAGGAATTTGCCTCTAGGGGCAGGTTCTTCGAAAAGCCCACCTTCGGGTCGGTTGAGATGGCCAAGGCCCTTTCTTTGCGTCCTGATATTACCTCTGTAGAGTTGGTGGGGGTCTGCACCGATATCTGTGTCATCTCCAACGCCCTGCTGTTGAAGGCCTTCAGACCTGAGCTCTCCATCACAGTCGACAGAACCTGTTGTGCAGGTACTACCCCTGATAATCATGATGCATCGCTTATTGCTATGAAATCTTGTCAAATCGGGGTTATTTAGCCGTTTTTTCTCTCATCTGTGATGGACAAATGGATGCAACCCCTTGTAGGATTGTGACTACAGACATCTTAGAAGGAGGCTGCTCATGGAACAGTCCTTGTCGTATGTTCTGGTGACCCCATATACTGTAGCAAAAAGTCGCACAGGAGGGGTCTTGTCCAGACTCTTATCACGCATATCGTTGGAACTAGTTGGCGCTCAAATGATCGCTATGGATCTGAAGATAGCCCAAGATTATGCTTCGATCATCCGAACCCGTGAAAAGGCAGAGAGCTTCATCGCTTCTGTCATTCTCGGAGATTATGTTGAGCAGAATCTCGCTCCCTCCGGTGGCTACCGCCACCGCTCACTGTTGTTGGTTTTCCGCGGTGAAGACCCCTGCACCCAACTTGCCCAGGTATGTGGAGCCTTCCAGCCTGACTACAGTGCTGTTGAGATGGTCACAGGCCAGTCCATCCGTGACACCTATGCCGACCTGATCTTCACCGATGAGCGGAAAACCGCCGTCTCCTACTTTGAACCCGCGGTCCTTACCGCCCTGACACAAAGTGAAGCTGACACTACCCTTTCGCTCTTTTCATCCTGGTTGCCTGAGCAGAAGAACATCATTGAGACCAGACATAAGAACGACAGTACAGAGAGAACCTTGGTCATCATCAAGCCGGACAACTGGCAGTATGCCTCTTCCCGGCCCGGTATGATCATAGACATGTTCTCTAGGACAGGGCTACGCATCATAGGCATGAAAGTGCTGAAGATGTCCGTTGCCCAGGCCCTGCAGTTCTACGGCCCCATCAAGGACGGCCTCAAGAAGAGACTTGCACCTGTGTATGGCATGCAGGCAAGAGAGCTGCTTGAGAGGGACTTCAACATCCTGCTACCAGACCAGCTTCAGGACATCCTGACCGAAAGCTTTGGAGACATGTACTCCGAAGAGCAGTTCGAGACCATCGTAGAGTTCATGTCGGGCATAAAGCCCAGCTCCTGTGAAGGGAAGAACCTCGATTGCCCAGGCTTGGTAAAGTGCATGGTCCTCATCTATGAAGGTCTCAATGCAGTGGATGAGATCCGCAAGGTCTTGGGTCCCACCAATCCTGACAAGGCACCACCGGGAACCATCAGGCGCGAGTTCGGCACAAACATCCGCGTCAATGCGGCTCACGCTTCAGACAGCCCGGAAAATGCTGTCAGGGAGATGGGAGTGCTGGAACTGGAGCACAATCCTATGGCAACCCTGCTTAAGGACTACATCTCCACCTCCCTGCCTCCTACAGTAATCGCTTCCCAACCAACTCTCTGAGATGGGTGGCATCCTGGGTGACCTCTAAGGTGCCCAGGTAGGAGCCTTCCACTGAACGTACTGCAAAGTACTCGATGTGGACAAACTGTTTGCCAATAGTCAGATAGAACTCTGCTGAATCCTCACTTCCTTCTTTAAAGGATGTGAGGATTTTTTCTACGGTTGCCACGCTCTTCGGAGGGTGGCAGTTTTGTACCAGGCGCCCAATGAGCTGGGGAGCGCGAGGAAAAACCCTGTGTGGAGGGTCGGAGTAGAACTGCAGTCGGTCATCTTCTCCAATGAAGGCTATGTCCAGAGGAAGCAGTTTGAAGACCTGCTCCAATACGGCAAAGTCGAGGGAGCCGGTAGGAGAGACAAACAGGCTAGGGAGTATCCTAGCTTGTTTGTCAAGTTGAGTCTGCATATATGTGTTGTTCGCTGTTGCCCGCTCTTGGGCGATGCTCCTGAAGGCAACGGGAAACAGGATGTGCTCTTCACGGTAGAGCAGTATCTGCACATGGAAGTAGAACTGCCCGAAGGTTTTCCAAAACTCAGGTAGGGAGGCATGCTCTGCCAATACTTCTTTTCTCAAGGCAAGGGCCCTATCCTGCAGAGCCCACATGAGCTTGACACAGCTTTGGTGAGTTTCTGCCTCTTCAAAAAGAGGGAAGAGCTCGTTCTGCAGGCGCACATAGTGAGAGAGAAGAAGATCGGTAGAGGCGACTAGGGCTTGGAGGGTCTTGATACTCTCCCTTTGCTCTAGATGATCCTTGCCTAAGCTCTCTTCTGTCCCTTTCGCTTGTTCTTGCTTTCTTCTTTTTTCCTCTTGTTGAATCTCTAAGGAGAGTTTTTGCATCTTCGAGGAGAAGTCTTGCAAAGCACTGTTTTCAGCATGCAGGGAGTAGAGCAGATGATCCTCAGGATAGGTTGGTTTAGGATAGGCTTCCAAGGATTTGCTGACAGAGCGGATGAACTGGGCAACAGCCTTAGCCAGGCTCTCCACATCGTCATTCTGGCTCAGGACATGGTCCAGGGCGTCGTTTACCTCAAAAGGGGTGGTGCTGTGCAGGTCCCCCTCATAGGCTTGGAATTCTGCTTTCCCTGCCTGCTTGTCGATGAGAAGGTTCAGATATGCAATGAGGCGTACAGTGCGTGGGTTTTCTCTCTGTAACAGTTCCATGGCTGGCTCCCTGATTATCTGGTATGCTCACGGCCTTTGTGGGCATCGAACACAACGTTCTTTTCCTAGTATATACGAAGGGTGCACTAAAAAAAGGTACTTTTTCGTAAAAGATGTTTTTGGGAAAGCTTGCGAGGTGAATCCCTGTAACGTAGTCTTATTGTATGAGACATTGCTTACTGCCCATCCTTATAGTTTCATTACTGCTAGCCAGCATTAATATGCTTGGGGCCACCCCCAACCTGTATATGCTGAGCCTGCTGACCAATGAGAGCCTGACCAGCAGCACAAGCTATGGGGGGAGGATCACCATAGGGTTTGGTGATGAGGGACTATCAGGAACAGCAAGTTTACGTTTTCAACATCCAGATACCAATATAACTGCTCACCTGACAAAAAGAATCCATGGTAAGGATGCATGGCTTACAGGATTCCTCCTAGGCAACGGATCCTTTTTCTCCCATGCCCAAGATAACGGGGCAACCTCACTTACTCTAGCATATGCCCTTAGTGCCAGTACGCCCTCCAACGATTGGCCCACACTCTTCAGGGGAAGCTTTGGGGTAAGAGGATCCAACAGCTGGTCGAATAGCTATGCCTCTGCAGCATAGCGCACCATTTTTCTCTTTCTGTGTCTCAGACGCTCTTTGACCAGTTGGTTATGAACCTGTTCGTCACGACAGACACCCTCTGCCTGCCCGAGAGCAACCTCTACCCGATATCAGGTGGAGAACGATAAGAAGATAACAGAAACGGTGATGAGTACATTGCCAGTCGAGCTGTGACATATTATTAATTCTCCATCCCCTGTATACTTGACCCATGGAAAAAAAGTATAAAACTTTTGGATTACTACTACTCAGTGTCTTGTTATTGCTCGCCCTGCTATCAGGATGCAGAACAAATGTAGGCCTGGGATTTGGATTTGGCCATAAGAAGAGCTCCATAAAATTGAAAGTCAGCTCCGCCCTTCCTAGGGAAAAGACGCATCAATGGGCATTGCAGGGCAGAGCCTTGGTATCAGACGATGTACAGCTGATCACCTTTACCTTCCCAAAGGGGGGGGGAAAGAGACAGGAAAGGTTTGAGATACTGACTGAGTGCTGGGCAACCTAGAATACTGTGCCAGGCAATAGCTTGAAGCATCACAGTTTGGGTATAATAAGCCACGGCTAATCGCAATTGCGGGTTTTACAATCCTCACTCTCAAATTCTATTTCAATAGTTACATGATCGATTCCCTTTTTCTTCATACGTTCCCTGACATTCTTCTTTAAAGCAATCATCTTCTTCTGATCAGTATCATCACTGACCAGTAAATGTGTGCTTAATAAATTCTTTTCACCTTCCAAAGACCAAATATGCGTGTGATGGACAGACAACAGGTCTGTGGCTTTTTAGCATTTCCTGTTCTATTTCACTAATTGACAAGTTTTTAGGAACCCCTTGCAAGAAGACGTTTAAGACCTCTTGTAAGTTTTTCACTACATTGAATACTATGTATATCGTAATTACTATTGATAAAATCGGGTCAATAATAGGAATATCTATAAACAAGAGCACTATGCTGGCGATGAGAACGGCAACCCACCCTAGTACATCTTCCATCAGATGCCATAAAACAACCTTTTCGTTAAGGGATGACCCTTTTTTCAACCGTAACACCGCTAGTCCATTTACCAGTATCCCCAGTATCGCAAATATCAACATTCCTTTCGGGTTGATCTCTTCTGGATTAAAGATGCGGGGTATTGATTTGACCAAAATAAAGACAGAACCTCCGACCAAAACCAAACTGTTGATCAGGGCTGAAAGGAGAGAAAATCTGGCATGCCCGAAAGAATAATTCTCATCTGGGCCTTTCTTTGAATATCTATCAAAATACCAGGCAAATCCCAAGGATAATGAACCCCAAGATCATGTATTGCATCAGAGAGAATGGCCATACTATTGGTCCACAACCCACCGAAGATATCAAGGATTGTAAAACCCAAATTGAAGAAAAATGCAATCTTTATATTCCCTTGATCCCCATGTGAATGTTCATGGCCTTGTTTCACTGTTCTTCTCCCCTTCGGCTTTGTATTCTGAATCAATTTGATCATTCTTCATATAGTATACCCAACCAGTACTAATCGTTCAATGAACTGTGACGTTGGAACAAGAGGTCATCCACTGTATACTTATCAATGAGTAAAGGGAAAACCAATGAAAAAGAAATATAAGTCATCTGCTTCAGTAGTTCTAATTGTCATAGTATTGCTTGTTCTGGGAACTGGATGCAGCACCCAATTAGGCTTGGGATTTGGATTTGGGACCGGGGGAAGCTCTGTCTCCTTGGGAGTCAGTACCGCCCTTCCTAGAGAAAAGACGGATGTATGGGCATAGCAGGGCAGAGCCTTGTTATCAGAAGAAGTGCAGCAGGTCACCCTTACCTTCCCCAAGGGGGGGAAAGCTGAAGGAAAAGTTTGGGGTACTGGCCTCTATGCGGAAAAATCCACTATAGGCATGGCAGCTGTCCATAGTGGACTTATCACCTATAAGGATGGGGGAACGGTGACTGTGCGTAGGGAAGGGAAGAGAAACCAATTCTGGGGGAGCAAGCGTAATGGCATCGAATCACGCTCTTCAGAAAAAACTTCCCAGGGCTTCTCGTTCGTAAAGGAATAGGATTAGTGGCTCTCTTGTATTGTTTGTTCTGCTAGCAGCTTCTCATACACTTCCATGGGAATAGGCCTTTCATAGTAATGTCATCAATGGAGATACTAAAGCCCTCCCAAGGCATTTATCCCTGATTTCAGCTGTTTCAAATTGCCAAGGGAAATACTCTCGGGCATCTCAAACTCCAACAAACCCTTGATTTTCCATTGACGGAGCCTTTACCTACCTGTCTCATAACAACCATATCCAGTTGCATTCTTCTTACGCATTGCCTATAGTCAAAATCATGGTACTGTACTCATTCATGCAGATGTTGCCCATTCTCCTGCTTACCTTGGGCGGATATGTTTTTGCAAGGCTCTATGCCATCGACCTTCATACGCTGGTTGTGATCATCTCTGATCTCTTCATGCCGGCGCTTGTCTTCATATCCCTCTACAAAAGTGATGTCCATGGTTCCCTTGTCCTCGATCTTGCAGGGGCAACAACGTTGGTAGTGGCTCTACTCACCCTTACCTCATTTCTCTATGCAAAGGCTTTCAAGCTGGACAAGCGCTCGTTCATGCCCTCACTCATCTTTATGAACTCTGGCTTCTTGGGTATCCCACTGATGCAACTCTGGGGCGGGACGCCTGCGATGAACCTCATTGTCATCTACGACCAGATACAGACCATCTACATCTTTACCTTGGGCATACTCATCATCACAGGGGGTCTGACCAGGAAGTCCCTGGGCACCATTATGAAATCACCCATCCTGTGGGCAGTCTTTGCAGGGTTTTTCTTTCGCATATCAGGCCTTGTCATCCCCTCGACCCTGGTCACTACCTTTGAGTTTGCCGGCGGCGCTGCCCCTCCCTTGGCAGCCTTTACCCTGGGGGTATCGCTGAAGAGCACCAAGTGGCTTCTTGATAAGCATATCGCAGGGGGCCTGGTCATCAGGTTTGTGGGTGGGTTTCTGTTTGCCCTCTTGGCAACCCGCCTCTTTGGTATTACCGGCTTGAGCCGAAGTGTCGTTCTTGTAGCATCGACACTTCCCTCAGCTGTGTTTACCTCGGTACTTCCCATCCGTTATGGGGTACGATCAGATTTCGGAAGCACCATGGTCATTGTTTCCACCATCTTGGGCATCATAACAATCCCGCTGAGTTTTCTGCTTGCCCTTTGAAGCCATCTAGCAATATACGTTGTTTATATATCACTACCTATTTTTTGGAGGCCTTATGAAACGATTTAGAGTCACTCTCTCATTAGTACTCATTACAGCCCTGCTTGGGGCCGCCGGCCTACAGGAGCAGTATCGCCCTGTTCTTACAAGACCCGCTACAGCGGAGACAGATCAGGCCTTCTTTACCCGATCGGTGCAACAGTTCTCTGACCAGCTGTTCTTTGTAGAAAGCTTTGAAGAAAAGAATGCCATGCTCTCCCCACTTTCAGTCTTGCTTGCCTTAGGGATGACCACCAACGGAGCTGAAGGCACCACCCTCTCTTCCATGCTGGATGTCCTGGTTGTAAAAAAAGGGACACTAGAGCAGTTCAACGCTGCCAATGCGTCCTATTTGGAAAGCATCAAAAACCTCAGCGATGTCCAGTTGAGCATAGCCAACAGCCTCTGGCTCAATAAGGAAGTGCGCTTTGACAACGCATTCCTTACCAAGACAAACAATGTCTATCATGCCTCTGCCAAGAGCTTGGACTTCTCAGCAAGAAGTTCCCTTACCACCATTAACTCCTGGGTCAATGATGCAACAAGGGGCACCATAAAAACCATCCTTGATTCGCTGGACCCTTCCGCTTTGATGTACCTGATCAATGCAGTGTATTTTAAGGGTGATTGGGAAGCTCCCTTCACCAAGGAGGATACCTATGCAGAGGATTTCTTTTTGGGCGATACGAGTATCAAGGTCCCGTTCATGCACCAGAGTACTCAGTTTCCCTATGCCAAGGCTCTCGATGCCCAAGTGCTGATGATGCCATACACCAACGACCGATTTGCCCTCGTAGCCGTACTGCCCCCTGAAGGGACAGAGCTCAGTGCATGGCTTGCAAGCCAAAAAGACCAGGGTGGGTTTTCCCAAAGACTTTTCTCTTCTATTGAAAATCTCAAGAACACCCGTATGGAACTCTCCATTCCCAAGTTTGAAGCCTCTTACACCGACTCCCTTGTCGATGAGCTAAAACACCTGGGTATGACGGATCCTTTTGATGGGGCCAAGGCCGACTTCTCCCTCATGACAGAGAGCAAGAGCAAGGCTCTGGTCATCGGAGAGGTGTTGCACAAGACCTTCATCCGTGTCGATGAGAAGGGCTCGGAAGCTGCTGCGGTCACCTCCATCATGATGAAGGCGACCAGCATGCCTATGAAAGAGGAATTGGAACTGAGCTTTGACCGGCCCTTCTTCTATGCGATCATAGATAGGGAAGCTCAGATTCCCCTGTTTATGGGCACAATGGAAAATCCTCTAGCCGAGTAAGGGTAGAGGATCGACAAGGACAAACAAATCTACGTTAGGTTAGATAGGTATCAGGCCTTCGATATCTCCCTGGTCAGGGAGAACTCGAGAGGCCTGTTTTCATAGTACCCTCGCTTTTCTTCGGGCATGAGGGCGGCCATCCTGAGCATGATCTCATCGATAAGGGCATCTCGGGCTGCCGCGTCAACGCGCCCACCCTTCTTGATGATCTCAAAGGGCTTTCCCACTGCAATGGTGATGGGGGTGCGTCTGAGACGCTTGAGGTTTTTACCGAAGCTGGTGAGACCCATGATGACCACAGGAACCATGGGGGCATCCTTCTTGTGTGCTATGAAGGCCATGCCAGCCTTGCCCTGTTGCAGACACTCGTCCTTGCTTCTGGTCCCTTCCGGGGCCATGGCCAGAATCTCCTTGCGGTCGAGGGCCGCGAGGCACGCTTCCATGGTTTCACGAGCCATATTGTCACGGTCGACCGGGATGCTTCTCCACAATCCCATAACCCAGCCAAGGAACTTGTTGTTCCACAACTCCTTCTTGGCCATGGCTAGCAGGTTCCTTGGCTGGAGGAACACATAGAGCAAAGGACCATCGAGGACGTAGGTATGGTTGGCCAGCAAGATAAGAGGCCCATCTTGCGGCACTTTCTTCAATTCTTCAAGGTTTATGCGACACGTTGCCCTCAAGAACCCTCTCAATACTGCATTGACAAATCTTTCCGATACTTTCATAGGCAAACTATAGCAGAGAGAGGTGAAGCGGACCAGCAAAAAAGATGCAATTTGTCATTATTCAGGGAAAACAAAACCTCCAAATTGTTCACTGAAAGCAGTAAGAGCATGAAATATTATTCATGCGTTTACGTCCTGAGTTTTTTTGTGGTATGGTTGGTGTAGATACTTGCAAGAAGGAGCTTATGGTATGGAAACACGAACATTTGAAGAACAGAGCATCACCACTTCCCTATTGGGATTCGGTGCTATGCGCCTTCCCCTTACCCCAGAAGGAACTATAGATGAGACCAGAGCAGAGGAGATGATGGACTTCGCTATCAAGGCTGGAGTGAACTATATTGATACAGCCTACCCCTATCATGAGGGTACTAGCGAGGCTTTTGTCGGACGTGTGTTGAAGAAATACCCGAGAAAATCGTTCTTCCTTGCGACAAAGCTTCCTTGCTGGCAAGTAAAAATCCTCGATGATGCCAAAAGAATCTTCGCTGAACAGCTGGAGCGCCTCCAGGTGGAGTATGTGGATTTCTACCTCTTGCACGCCATTAACGCTGAGGCTTATGAGAAGATGGTTGCCCTCGGGGTAGTCACCTATCTTGAGGAGCTCAAGGAGGAGGGGAAAATCAGCAATATTGGATTTTCCTTCCATGGTATCTATGAGGACTTTGAGAAGATCATCCAGAGCCGGGCTTGGGATTTCTGCCAGATACAGTACAACTATCTCGACACCGAGGAACAGGCAGGAACCAAGGGCTATCTGCTCTCAGAGAAGTTGGGCATCCCGGTCATTGTCATGGAACCGATCAAGGGCGGCTCCCTAGCCTCCCTTCCCCCTGACCTTCAGCACATCCTTAATGACCTCGATGCGCAGGCAACCCCTGCATCCTTCGCCTTGCGTTGGGTGGGAAGCCATCCCTATGTGAAGGTCATCCTCAGTGGTATGTCCACCCTTGAGCAGGTCTCTGATAACCTCAGGACCTTTACCGGGTTCGAAAAGCTCACGGAGAAGGAGTATGTTGCCCTCGATGAGATCGGGGATACCATGAGAGGGCGGGTCGGCAACGGGTGCACAGGATGCAAATACTGCATGCCTTGTCCCTTCGGTGTCGATATCCCTGGAAACTTCGCCCTGTGGAATCGCTTTCGCATGTTCGGCGACTACAACATGATCAAGAAGGAGTGGGAGAATGCTGCCAAGAAGGACAGCCGACCCCCAGCCTGCACAGAGTGCGGCCAGTGTGTCCCCCTCTGTCCCCAGAACATCAATATCCCAGAGGATCTGAAGAAGATGCAGGCCGAGCTTACCAAGGCTCAGATGCAGAGTGCAAAATAGCAGAGTGATGATGGCATACACCACGAGGGGGAAAAAGAACCTGCTGGTGTATGCAGCAGAGAGATAAGAGCTACATTGTTCTTTTTATTGTTCTTTCTCATTTTCTCATTGCATCTGAACCGATACTCATACAAAAAATACCCTGAGAACAATGGCGAGACCTTTTCCCAAGGACTCGCCATTATTTTCTCTTTGCTTTATGCTAGAATACAAAGAAAGAGAGAATATAATGGAAGCTATCAATAAAGCAACGGGAGCCCTTTTGGGGATGTTTGTAGGGGATGCCCTAGGCATCCAGGCAGAAGGTAAAGACGAGAAGGCCCTCCTTGAGGAGTTTCCCCAAGGCATTGGAGAGATGTACACCACTGAGAGAGATCTGGGAGAGAGTGGAGAGATTACCGATTGCAGTGTGCTGGGCATCTTGCTTGCCCAGAGCATCATCAAACTCGAAAGCTATGATGCCGACCATACCCTTGCATCATATCGCAAGTGGCTCAAGCTTGAACCCATGCTTGTCCGCCCTTCCCTAGTAGAGATATTTGAAGGTGCGCCCCTAATCACGAGCGAGAACAACTACGCCCTGATGAGAGTCGCCCCCCTTGGGGTGGCAGGGACTAACAAGGCAGAGAAAGTGATAGCTGCCAGGGCAGAGGCTGAGTGCATCATGACCAACCTAGACCAGACATGCATTGATGCCAACAAGGTCCTCGCCTGGGCTATTGCTGAGGCGATCAGGGGTTTGGACCAACAGTTCAGACTGGGAGGCTACCTCTTGGCAACATGCAAGAAGTTTGGTGTTGAAGACCAGGTGCAACAGACCATACAAAGAGCAATGGACGGCAAGAAAGAACCAATAGGGAAGCAGGATACAGCCCTATACGCCCTGGAACTTGCCCTCTATGCATTCCTGCATACCAGTAGCTTTGAAGAGGGCATGGCCCTTGTGGTGATGAAGGGTGGATCGGCCAATGCCAATGCATCCATCTATGGGGCTCTAGCAGGCTCTTTCTATGGTGATGAGGGAATCCCCATACGCTGGAAGGAAGAAATGCAGGTTCCCGATACTTTGGCAAAGCATATAAAGAAGGAGACAACCTTCAGGCGTCAGAACCTCAGCTTGGAGTTTATGGCTGATACTATGGCTGAGCAGTTGCTGGAGCTGTAAGCATTCAAAAAAATATACAAAGAGCTAGAAAGCCCAAGGGGATAAACCTTGGGCTTTCTGTTTTTTTATCTAAAATCATCCATTTCCTTTGGATGTAGGGAAATAAAATCAAGAAAAATCCTATTATAGTGTTATTTCAGAAAGAATTGTACTATTTTCCCCATTTCTTTCAATAGTTATTGACATATGTCGGTAATAGTCTTATAGTATAGATGAATCCGACATATGTCGGTAACTATTATACCAAGGAGGTACGATATGCCATATAAAAATGGAACTGGTCCTAATGGACAAGGTCCTATGACCGGACGTGGAATGGGCCCCTGTGCAGGTGATGCACGAGCCATGGGCGGACGAGGAATGGGAAGAGGCAATGGAGCCGGACGTGGAATGGGTCGAGGATATGGAATGGGCTTTGCCCCTCCAGTCTATGCTGCCCCTACCAAGGAGATGCTCCAGAGCGAAAAAGCGATGCTTGAGGCTGAACTGAAGGCCATTGATGAGCAACTCGCAGAAAAGTAGAGTTCTCTACTTTGAGCAACAGCCGGCTTTGCCGGCTGTTTGTTTTTGGGTGGATAGGACAATAATTTTGCTGAATTATTAGTCTGGAATATCTTTTTCTACGTACACATGGTTACAGTATCCCAAACATGAAAGGTCCTCCTGTGAAAACAAGTAGCAAACCAAAGATAGTCTGCTATGATAGTACACAGGATATTTCTCTGGAGGAACCGATGAAACCAATTCGAGTAGCCCTTTTAGGTGCAGGAAACAGAGGTCGGTATGTATATGCAGAGTATGCAAAACAGAGGCCAAACGAGATGAAGGTAGTGGCAGTTGCAGAGCCTGATGATGCTAAACGAGCTAGTATAGTTGCAGAACATGGAATTGATCTGGCTTTTGCCTGCAAGGATTGGAAGCAACTGTTTGTGAAACCTCTGGATATCGACGGTGTTATTATAGCAACCCAGGACACGATGCACCGCGAACCTATCCTAGCCGCTATGGAAAAGAACTACCATATCCTCTGCGAGAAACCCATTGTCACGACAGAAGAGCATAGCCGCGAGATAGCAAAGAAGGCAGAGAGCTTTGACAAGATTTTTGTCATCGGGCATGTACTTCGCTACTCACCCTTCTTCTCCCGGGTGAAAGATATTCTGAACTCAGGTGAATTGGGAAAGCTCGTAGGTATAGAATTGGACGAGAGTGTCGGACATGTCCATCAGTCACACTCGTTTGTCAGGGGGCATTGGAGAAAGAAGAAAGAGTCAGCCCCCATGATCCTGGCAAAGAGTTGCCATGATATGGATATGCTGTGTTACCTTGCTGGCTCAGGGTGCGAGTCTCTGAGCTCCTATGGAGAACTCTACCATTTTAAGGCGGAGAACGCCCCGGAGGGTGCTCCTATGCGTTGCCTCGATGGCTGCCCGGTAGAGAGGGCTTGTCCCTATTCGGCACAGAAGATATATCTGGGGACGAAGACTGATTGGCCGGTCAATGTCATCACCACCGACCTTTCCATGGAAGGGAGGATCAAGGCATTGCAGACTGGTCCTTGGGGCAGGTGCGTCTATCATTGTGACAACAATGTAGTCGATCACCAGGTTGTACAGGCCCGTTTCCTCAATGGAGTAGTTGCCAACTTCACGATGTCGGCCTTTACCATGGAAACCCATCGCACATTGCGTCTTATGGGAACCAAAGCCGAACTGAGAGGCGATATGGAACAAGGCATCATTGATATTGACGAATTTTCTAGCCGGGACCACAAGACCATCCGCATTGAAACTAAAAAAGAAGGGCATTCAGGCAGCGATGATCTGTTTATAGCAGATTTCATACGACAGATCAGAGAAGATGACCATGAGGGAAAAACCTCCATCGAGTCCTCACTGCAAAGCCATTTCATGGCCTTTGCTGCTGAGACTTCCAGACTTGCACATGGGGAAAAGATTGATATTGCCCTATTCAGCAAATAACAGTTCATCTCGCACATAGGAGGATTAGGATGATACAGGTAGCCATACTAGGGTGTGGGACAATGGGAAGGACCCATGCCCAAGGGTATAAGAACATACAAGAGGTGAAGGTCGTAGCAGTCTGTGATATACGCGAAGAAATGGGCATGAGCATTGCTGAACTTTTGCAAGCGGATTACTACAACCAAGCTGAGGAACTTTTTGCCAACGCCTCATTTGATGTGCTGGACATCTGTTTGCCAACATATCTGCACAAGGAATATGCCCTTCTCGCCATGAAGAGAGGCAAGCATGTATTTTGTGAAAAGCCCATTGCCCTTTCGGTAGCAGATGCCAAGGCCATGATTGATTGTGCCAAGGAGTGCAAGGTGTATTTTTCTGTCGGACATGTCGTTCGATTCTTTCCTCCCTACACACAAGCCGTCTCCATGGTAGATGAAGGTAAAATAGGTATTCCCAGGCTTATCAGAACCACCCGCAACCAGGCTTTCCCTCCATGGAGTTGGGAAAACTGGTACCAGAAGACTGAGAAGAGCGGTGGTCCTGAAGTCGACCTGATGATTCATGATTTCGATTGGATCATTCACAGTTTTGGGAAAGTAGAGCGAGTCTTTGCAAAGAATCTGGGGGAAAATCTCCCAGACCAAAGGCACTCGTTGTGCATCCTGCGCCTCGCCAATGGGGCGATGGCTCATGTGGAAGGCTCTTGGGCCTTGCCTAAGGGAAGTGAATTCCGCACTACCTATGAAATTGTAGGGACAGAAGGCCAGCTTTGTTATGACTCGACTCGTGATGCACCTCTGAAGACACAGATTTCTCAAGAGCATGACAAGCCTATCCAGTATAGCAGTCCCATGTTTGGAAGCATAAATCCCTATGAAGCTGAACTACGTGCCTTTTACGATGCTTTGATACAAAAGAAGCCAGTACCGGTAACAGGGGAACAAGCCATGGAAGCTTTGGAAGTCGCCCTAGCTGCAGTCAAGTCTGCACAGACGGGGGAGAGCGTGACAATTGGGAGGAGTACACTATGAAAAAATTGAGAATTGGAGTGCTGAGTTTTGAGCATATGCACGCCTCAAGCTATACAAGGGAACTAGGCAAACATCCTCACGTGGAACTTGTAGGTATTGCAGATGATGATGAGTATAGGGGAACTGCAATGGCTACAAAGTTCCATACTCACTACTATGCCGATTACAAGCAACTGCTAGAACAACAGCTCGACGGGGTCATTGTATGCAGTAACAATAGCCTGCATGCAAAACTCGCCTGTGATGCAGCACGATCTGGAGCACATGTGCTGGTGGAAAAACCCTTTGCAACCACCATTGAAGAAGCAAATATGATGATTGAAACAGCAAAAAAGCACAAGGTGCAGATCATGAATGCTTTTCCGATGCGTTTCAATCCTAATGTGGTGAAGGCAAAACAGATCATCGAGTCCGGCCAGATAGGAGAAATCCTCTGCATAACCGGTATCAATCATGGAAAGATTCCTTCTGGCTGGTTTATCGATCCCGCCCTTGCTGGAGGAGGGGCTGTCATGGATCATACGGTTCATATCGCCGACCTTCTCAGATGGTTTACCGGCAGTGAGTACACCCATGTCTATTGTGAAAGTGGGGATCTGCTCCATAACAAAAACATTGATGATACAGGTCTTATTATGGTTGAAATGGAAAATGGTGTATTTGCGTCCATCGACTGTTCTTGGGCCCACCATACCAACTATCCCATATGGGCTCAGGTCGATATGGAGATTATCGGGACAAAAGGGTCTATCGACCTCAAGGCGTTCTCCCAGGTTGTCCATCTTGATGACCAGACCAACAATACCTTTAAAGATGTCAGCTGGAATGAAAGCGGAGATGAGGGACTGATACGGGAGTTTATAGAGGTCTGTCAGACAGGCAAGGAACCCTCTGTGACAGGAGAGGATGGCCTTCGTTCGTTGGAAGTTGCACTCTGTGCGTACAAGTCAACGCGGTCTCATCAGAGGGAAGCTATCAGATAAGAGAGTGAAAAAGAAGGTAAAACAAAATTGTTTTGTTACCAGAAAAGGCAACCACCTGATTAATCAGGAGATTGCCTTTTTATTACGGTATTTGTAGTACGTCAAAGTTCTTTTTATAGAAAACTTACAACTCTTTGGTCAGAACATCCCATTTGGCGTCCATATCCTGCATCAGCTTGATCTGGGTTCTTGCCCTATCGAGGTTATGCCTTTCCCGTTCAATGCTGTAATACTTGTCCCCATTGAGGAAGTCAGTCAAAAACCGAACCGCCATGATCTGGGTAATGTTCCTGCCTGACTCAACAACCAATGACCGTTCCAAGTCGGTGAGGAACTCTGCCTTTGCCAGGTAGCCCTGCATGAGTGCCTTATGTAGGTCCACATCACAACTGACCGTAGAGAGGTCGGTTGCATCCTCTTCACCTGTGGTGGTTGCGGTGCGAATCATGTCTCCTGTATCAAAGAGGATGGTCCCGGGCATCACGGTATCCAAGTCGATGATGCAGAGGGCTTCTGATCCATCAGGCTTGAACAGCACATTGTTTATCTTGGTATCGTTATGGGTGACACGGACAGGAAGCTTTCCACTTTCCATCCCTTCCCAGAGCACCAGGCCCCGTTCTCTATTTTCCCGTAAAAAGGCCAATTCAGGACCTACTTGCTCGAGGCGATTGTGGAAGTTGACCAGTACGGCCTCTTCGAGCTGCCCATAGCGCATGAGCATGTCATGGAAATGGGGAATGGTCTCATGCAGCGATTTCCCGTCAAAGTCAGCGAGTTGCAGTTGGAAGTTACCTACGGCCTCACCAAGCAGATATGCCTGGCTTGCATCCTTGATGGTAATGAAGGTGCGCACATGGTCAACGTAATGATAGGTTCTCCAGTATCCGCCTTCCTCATCAATGTGGGCAAGCTTGCCATCACGGGTATCCACCACACGCAGGCAACGCTGATCAACATCGTCGAAGTTTCCGATAAGTTTCGCCCTGATGTGCTTGGTAACAGAACTTATGTTTTCCATCACTTCCAGGGGTTTCTTGAAGACATAATTGTTGATCCTCTGATGGGTGTACTTCTTTATATTCCCATCCTGTACAAAGGTAGAGATGTACGTACTGTTGATGTGCCCCTCGCGGTTTGCCTTCACATGGGTGAGGGAACCTTCTATGGTGAATTGAGCGATCACATTGCGGAGTTTGATTTCATCTGATTGCATGATTCCCTCTCTATATCTTGTCTTGTTATCACATAGTATAGTTCCAATATGGCCCAAAGCAAAGCGATTGGCAGGCAAACCATATGGATTTTCCTGCAAAGAAAAAAAGTAAAAAAATAGCGAGAATGGATATAATGACAATTACAAAACAGACCTAGAAGTATAGTTCTTTGCACTAGTGCCCATCAGGAGATCACATGATGACCTAGGATGCACCCTAATCGCTAAGCTAATAGAGAGGTTGTGAAAGATATCTTTTTTGCTTCTCCTGTGTTGAGACCTGTGCATGAGCTAAGAATTCACTAGGGCTCTGACCCCTATATTTCCTGTAGATGCGGGAGAAATACAAGGCATCCTCATATCCTGATACCCTAGCGGCCTCCTGTATGTGCAAGGTTGGATCGCGCAGGATCACGCGTTCAAAATGAGCTAGGCGCTTGTTGATCAAGAGTTGTTGAAACGAGAGGCCTATCTGAGCCTGTAGGGTGTGTGTGATGGAAGACGGGCTACGATGAACAGCTTTTGCCACATCGCCAATCACAATTGCCTTGCCTATATTATCATCGATATATATAAGTATTTTTTCAATAAAATCAGGCTGACGTAATTTCAAGGAATCGGTTTCGATGAGCAGCCCTAAGGATACTCTAAACAGTTCAAACATCTTCTCAAGCATAGTCGTGTCGTATAGGGGTCTTTTCAGGAAGGCATCTTCCAAAACAGATAATTCAAACCCATGTTCAAGCCAAGGAGTCGTTATTGATAGAGGAATGGTATCGGAGGTACGAAACTGTCCTATGAGGGCATAGCAAACCAAGCTCCCTGAAAGCTGAATAGGAATGACCGCTTCAGTAAGACCACCATGGCAGGAATAGACCAGCTGTTGACCTTCCTGTTTGCATTGCTGACAGATCATATGGTCCTGTTGCAGACATCTGTAGCGAATTTGCAGGTTTGTCTGTATCAGCGAGCAATAGTCATCCTCTGCTGAGTGAATACCTACCAATAGCTCTTCCAGATCAAGAGAAAAAAAGGTCACTTTCACATTGAAGCAGTAGGAGTAACTCTCTACAAACTTCTGTACGGCAGGATTGAATACCAAGTATTTTTGTTGGTCCATAAAACCAGTGTAAATGAATACCCTCTTGCGCTCAAGAGATACAACTAGAACCTCTCAACCCAATCCCAAGGATAGTATTCTAAAGACCGCCTACAAAGCTACTGAAAGCTGTGGTATCATTCCTATACAAGAAGATGATCATCAAGGATGCATATCCCCATTGAGGAGGAAGCGGTGTCACCAGATTCCCAGGAACCAGAAAATGGTATTGTCTCTGAAATTGTAGGGTATGTCATTATCTTTGTCCTGTTGGGTGCAGCTATCCTCGTTGTCCCAGGGATGGTTGTACTGGGTTTGGTCAATAGGGTGCTCACCTTGCATCTCGATGCTGTACAGCTGTGGACTTTCTCGATTGTGTTCACCCTTGTCGGCTATGGCATCATTGCCATACGCAAGAAGAGCGCAATGGCAGGCTTCAAACGCTATCTCATCTTTGCATCCATCATGCTGGCCTTTGTGTTGGTAAGCCTCTTTGGATTCAAGGCGGCCTGGCCCATCTTGCTGCTGCAAGGGTTTTTCCCCTCTTGAAGAGCTGAAACTAAGCTAAACAGTCCATGCCCATCCCCTACTCCCGTTGATGAACGTTCAGGCAAACGTTTCTAAGAGAGAGGCATACCCTACATCGGTATATGGGGAGGACAGAAAAAAAGGGAAAGGGAAAAGTTGCAGTACGGGAAGTATCTTACTGATAAAGAGATTCAGTTAGTCTCTACCAATGCAGGAAGACGTGATCGGAGCTGTATGCATGATCTAGCCCAGACATATCACAAACCATTTCTCTCTGTCCTATACACTCTTTTTGGGCTTTCGTATCTTTTGGTATATATAGGTGCGCTCATCTTTCTTGAGCCCAAAAAGAAGGAAAGCACCGAAGAAGACCAGACAGGCAACAGCTTCGATCAAGGCAATGGCTAAAAGCGAAGAGGGAGGATATATCCTGACAATGCCAAACAGGGCTCCGTACATGATTAGGACAGGGATGACAGAAGGAAGTACAGAGGAGCCGTAGAAGCGCATGAAAGAGATACCGGTAGACTGGTTTGCCTTGGGCTGCACTAGACCAATATCGACGATTGCACTGGAGATCAGGGTGGCAAGGGCTACCCCCATCAGGCCGTACCAGCGGATAAACAGCAGGGTAAGGGTAAGGTTGAGCATCTGTCCGCCAAAAAATGCTCCTGCAAGATAGCGCTGGTGGCCGGTCATGGAGAGTACATTAGCCGCATTACCGTGTATGACGCTGATGAGCATCGTTGCAAGGAGGATCTGAGTCGCAGAGGTGGCCAGCCTGAACTCTTCTCCCATCCAGACTACGAGCAACGGTTCGACAAGGAACGCCAGCCCTATGAGCAACGGCACAGCCAGGGCAGTAGAGAGCTTTGTCCCAAGTAGCAGCACTGCGCGGATGTTCTGCTTATCGCCGCTTCCATGCAGCTCTGCAACAACGGGAGTGAGAGCGTTTGTCAGCTGCCGGCACATGCCGGAAGCCTCTTCAGAGATTCGTGAAGCGACGCTATAAAGTGCAACAGCAGAGAGCGAAAGCACTGACTGCACGATAAGGGAGTCTACTCGCGTGTAGATGAGGGTAGAGACCTGTATGATGAAGATAAACAGCGAGAATGATGATATCTCGCGGACCATGTGCAAGCGGAAGAATTTGGGATTGACCGATACACCTGGCAGCCGGGTAACACATATCCAGGCTCCCAGTGCCATGGCAATCGTATTCGATATCAAGTTCACCGCCCCGAGTCGCTCGATGGAGGGCCCGGCAAGCAAGGCCCAGAACGTACCTGCGGCATAGAGCAAAGTTCCTACTATCTTGAAACTGTTCGCCCACCACTGCCGCTGAAAACCCGTCATAACCCCCAAGAACATACCCAGAGGCATTCCCAAAGCAGTTCTGAAGGCAACCAGCAAGAACACCATCTGTGAGGCCCCTGCATACTCATCTGGGATCCGCAATACTGATGGCAACACTATGGCAAAAGCAGAGGCTGAAGCCATGACTATCGCACCGAGAACCATGTAGACCCAGAAGAAAGTTGCTGTCAAGCAAGAGAGTCTGGTGGTATCCTCACTGCTACGGGACTCGGCAACATATTTCACCACTGAGGTCCCGAATCCAAGATCAAGCAGGCCGAACAGGCCTATGACGGCCTGCAAAAGAGCCCACAGTCCAAAAGCCTCTGTGCCGAGTCGATCTGCGATGAAGGGGGTAAGTACCAAAAACACCAGGATCTGTACCGCTTGACGACTGTAGTTCGACAGGGTGTTCTTGATGATCGCGCTGGACCGGTTCTTCTCTATCATTGCCATCTCGTTATTCCTCTTCACTATGCCTATATATCACAACGGTCTTCTTCAAACGATCAGCTCATCAAGACAAAAATATCATACGAGCAGCTGATAGAACTTGGCGATGACCTCATCCCAGCTCAGCGTGATCTCAAGGGCTCGCTTGCGTGCCTGGTCTCCAGCTTGTTGCCTATCGCTTTCAAGCAGGTAGTCAATGATGCAAGTCGCATATCGCTGGGCATTGCGGGGTGGAACTATATGCCCTGCTGTAAGGGAACTGCCCAGCAGTTCTTCTGCAGTCATGAAGTTGCCCAGCAATACAGGCAGCCCATGAAGCATCGCTTCAAGGACCACCATACCAAATCCTTCTGAATCGGAGGCGAAGGCAAACAGCTGGGATTCTGAGAAGAGACTGCTGATCTCAGCCCTACTCTTCCAGTCATCCATGATAACACACTCAGTGAGAGACTTCTCTTCTATCAGATTTCTCAATCGTTGCACATAGGCAAGGTCAAAGGACCGGTTCCCGGCAAGATGCAGGACAACCTGGCCTTTGAGCTCGGGGTGGCTCTCAAATACCAGAGAGAGCGCTTCTACAAGAGTATGAAAGCCTTTTCGCTGATTGTAATTACCCACTGAAACCAACTTTGCGGGCATCGTTGCACACCTAGCTTGCAATAGATCTTTACCTGCAAAGTCACTTGCAGGATAGATCACTGTTGTCTTATTTTGGGAATACATCATACCCAGGTCAGCGTGCAGAACCGCATGACTTACTCCAATATGATGATGGGCAGGCACTAAGGCTGCCATAGTCATGAGTCGGTGCAGCAAGCGCGATGGTATTGATCCATAGGTATCCCAGTAGCATAGCTGGGAGAAACTGATCAGACGAAAAGAACCGCGTAACCTCTCTCTTGCAATGACCGGCCGGAGAAAGCGGTATAGCCAGGAATCATAGATCACCGTCACAGGGCCACTGGAGGCAGACCTATAGGATTCCAAGGCTGAGGAGATAGCTCGAGTGGCAACTTTTCGACCGTTAGGATCATGCAGGGCTTTTTCCCCTATGAGATCCTGCAAGGCTATAACCTTTAAGGATACACCACGCGCGATAAGGCCTTCGACCACATATCGGTTATAGATCTCACCGCCAGTCTTCACCTTATCGGGGAATGCAGGCAGGAGCATCAAAGCAGAAGATACCTGTGTACTGTTTTTTTTATAAGAGGAAGATTTCACCACTGGCTCCATTGCCTTGTCTTGATCGCCGAGCGGATCATACCATCTTTTCGGGCTAACCGGTGGAGAAAGTCGAGACGCAAGCTAAATCTTGTGCTTTTGGGTTTGAAGGTCAGATGGGATCCGATGAGTCGGAAGCCCGAAAGCAGGAGATCCCAGCACTCCCACACACTGGTCTTCCAGCTTTTTTTCGGCAGGGACCCTTCCCACTTCCTTGATAGCAAGGCTCCACCCATGGCATTGGTACGTGACTGGCGATAGACGCCCTTCAGTGATGCGCGATGGTCATGATAGACCAGAGCCTTTGGACAATATGCTATACGCAGTCCAGTATTCTTTTGGATCCTCCAGGAGAGGTCACAATCCTCACCAGATCGCAAGGCGGTATCGAATCCTTCAACCGCCATGAAAGCTTCTTTTCTGAACAGGGCATTGGCTGTCTGAATAAAGGGCATGAAGCGATGGTTTATGGCCCGCTCCTGATCGAGGATCTTTGCATTATTCATCCATACCTGTATATCATTCTTCGGTGCACTTCCTTCAATACTTCCCCCGGCTCCAACCACTTCAGGGT
>Ga0209414_1000041_pt1 | contig 50738 bp, 45 predicted proteins | sample LakVidmifraction_4_FD_181154 | JGI IMG/M metagenome (GOLD analysis project Ga0209414, IMG submission 181154) | Hypersaline microbial communities from Lake Vida, Antarctica - Brine Hole Two &gt;0.2 micron (SPAdes) (version 2) | ecosystem: Environmental > Aquatic > Non-marine Saline and Alkaline >...
CAAAGGGGAATCACTAAGAAAAGGAGTTTTAATGAAGGAATAACATTAATTTTTTATATAATTGCAGTATCTTTCAAAGTGGCACTGTTTGACCGAAATCAGTGGCACGGTCACTCCGAAATAGCCAGATTCCTCAAAATTATTTTCTTTAGCAAAAGCATACACGGATACTGGTTTTGAACCGTTTTCTAGTATATAGCTCATGTAATTTGATGTTATTTCAGAAGGTGTTATTGTTTTACTTTTTGCCATAATAAATATTGTTATAATGTTTAACTAAATATAATACAAATTAAACAAAAATACTTCATATAGTTAGTATATTTCTATGCTAAAATTTTATCATACAATAGACAAAATAGATTATAGATTTAAATTACATGTTCTATTTTGTTTATTTAAACGGTATTAAAATTAAACAAAATTAATTTTAAAACAGTCGTAACTAGAAAAGAACATTTTAATTCGGCACATCGTTTGTATAATCCAATGTGGCCTGAAGAAAATAATAAAGACATTTTTGGCAAGTGTAACAATGCAAATTGTCATGGGAGTAATTATGAACTTGAAGTTATTGTTATTGGATTTGTTGATTTAGAAACGGGATATGTAATTGATACTAAATATTTGTCGGACTTAATTAATGAAAATGTTTTAGAGAAATTTGACTCTGAGTTCAAATACATCCAAAAGTAGATTCTCGATTTTAAGATTGCTGCAACTGCGGAAATAGTGGAACAGAAATTTGCTCGATAACGTTATTTAAACGCAATAAAAAGTAGTTTTTATTATTAATAATGTAATTGCTTTTTTAGCTTTAACCTTCTGATTTTCCTTCTTTTTAGAACGCTTAAAATTTATTTTAAGAGGTGAAAAAACCTCAATATTTACTTAATAATTGATTCTGGCACTTTATTTTTTCATTTTCTTATAATTGAGCCTTAATTTAATTAATAATTTAAAAATTTCATTTCTTCAATTCCATTTAGGCAGGATTATTCCGTTTTAATCATGTTATAAATATCACGTTCATTAATTTGTTATGGCATAAATTTTTTTTAACATATTTATAAACAAATACTTACAAAGGTTATATGTATTAATTCTAAATAATTTTATCGCCAAATTAGCTGACATATGTCATTATAAACAATACTTTATTACCTTAATTTTACAGCATAAATTTGAATAGTTAATTATGTTATTTATAAAATAAGGAAATTCAAAAAAACTTTATTTTGTAAATTTTTCAGAGTAAATATAAGCTAAGATGAAACAAAAAAGTGTAAAATTAATTTGTGATGCCAATGAAGCTGTAGCGATCATTGCACACAAAACGAACGAGGTATGTGCAATTTATCCTATTACTCCGTCATCACCGATGGGTGAACATGCGGAAGTGTACAGTTCAAAAGGTCAAAAGAATATTTGGGGAAATACGCCTCGAATTGTTGAAATGCAAAGTGAAGGTGGCGCATCAGGAGCGGTTCATGGTTCATTGCAGGGAGGAGCCTTAACAACGACATTTACGGCATCACAGGGATTGTTGTTAATGATACCAAATATGTATAAAATTGCTGGTGAATTATTGCCAACGGTATTTCATATTGCTGCGAGAACAATTGCAACTCATGCCTTATCAATTTTTGGAGATCACTCAGATGTTATGGCAACACGTGCTACCGGATTCTCCATGTTATTTGGAGGTTCAGTTCAGGAAGCACACGATTTTGCGTTAATATCACAAGTATCTGCTTTAAAAAGCAGGGTTCCGTTTTTAAATATCTTTGATGGATTCAGAACATCTCACGAAATTTCCAAAATTGATGGAATACCTATTGATGTAATAAAAGCAATGATGCCGGACGAGGAAGTAATGAAACATAAAAAAAATTCATTAGATCCTGATAACCCGGTAATAAGAGGGACTGCGCAAAATCCTGATGTATTCTTTCAGGCGCGTGAAGCAGCCAATACTTACTTCCAAAATGTTCCTAGAATTGTTCAAGAAACAATGGATGAATTCTATGAACATACGGGTAGAAGATACAGTCTATTCTATTATATTGGTCATCCAGAGGCTGAAAAAGTAATTATAGCTATGGGTTCAGGTGATGGACCAATTAGAGAAACCATTGACACTTTGGTGGAACAAGGTGAAAAAGTTGGTGCTTTAATCGTTCGTTTGTATCGTCCGTTCTCCGTAAATGATTTTATCGAAAGCATCCCTAAAACAGCTAAAAAAATTGCTGTATTGGACAGAACAAAAGAACCTGGAAGTATAGGAGAACCTTTATATTTAGATGTGGTAACTGCATTTGTTGAAATGGGTGAGTATATGCCTACAATTATAGGAGGACGTTACGGACTTTCATCAAAAGAATTTACGCCTGCTATGGTTAAAGGAATTTATGATGAATTAGAAGAAAATTCACCAAAAAATCATTTCACGATTGGTATTAATGATGATGTAACCCATACAAGTTTAAGTTATGACCCAAGTTTTAAAACTAAAAAAGATACGTTCGACTGTATGTTTTATGGATTGGGATCAGACGGTACTGTAGGTGCAAATAAAAATTCCATTAAAATTATTGGTGAAACTACCGATAATTTTGTACAAGGATATTTTGTTTATGATTCTAAAAAGGCCGGTGCCCAAACAGTTTCACATTTACGTTTTGGTCCAGAACCAATTTATTCATCCTATTTAATTAACAAAGCAAATTTTATTGCTTGCCATCAAACAAATTTTATTTACAAATATGATATTTTGGCAGATATTAAAAAAGGCGGAACATTCTTGTTAAATACACCCCATTCTAAATATAAAGTTTGGACAGAGTTGCCAAGTATTATGCAACGTAGAATTATTGATAATGATATCGCTTTTTATGTAATTGATGCTACAAAAGTTGCTCAGGATGCAGATCTTGGGAAACGTACAAATACCATATTGCAAACTTGTTTCTTCGCAATATCAGGTGTGCTTCCTAAAGACGAAGCAATCAAAAAGATTAAAGATGCGATTGTAAAATCATATTCTCATAAAGGAGAGGGTGTTGTGCAAATGAACTTTAATGCAGTTGACAAGTCTTTGGAAAATCTTCAAAAAGTTGAATATCCTGCACATACCACAAATAATGATGGTTTAACTCCAATGATGACCGAAAATGCCGATGATTTCGTAAAAGAAATTTTAGGAACTATTTTGGCTGGTAGGGGAGATTCATTGCCTGTGAGTGCATTTTCTGTAGATGGAACTTTTCCAACAGGAACAACACAATATGAAAAAAGAGGAATTGCCGATTTTGTACCGGTTTGGGATGATGCAGATATTTGTACACAGTGTAATAAATGTGTAAATATTTGTCCTCACGCTGCAATAAGAGCTAAAGTTGTATCTAATGAATTGTTGATAAATGCTCCTGAATCACTAAAAAGCGTACCTGCAAAAGGAAGACCTTTTAACAGTGAAACAGAAAGCTACGTATTGCAGGTTTCACCTCAAGATTGTACTGGTTGTGATTTATGTGTAGCTGTTTGCCCGGCTGAAAGTAAAGAAGTTCCAAATACTTTTGCAATTAACTTAGCAGATTTCCGCGAAGTGCAGGAAGTAGAAAATGAAAATTGGAATTATTTTATTGATTTACCGGATTATGACAGAAAAAAACTGGTAACTTCTACAGTTAAAGGTTCGCAGTTTTTAGAACCGTTATTTGAATTCTCTGGCGCTTGTTCAGGTTGTGGTGAAACACCATATATTAAGTTAGTTACACAATTATATGGAGACAGCATATTGATTGCAAATGCAACCGGTTGTTCTTCAATATATGGAGGTAATTTACCTACAACGCCATACAAAACAAATAAAGATGGACGCGGACCAGCTTGGGCCAACTCTTTGTTTGAAGACAATGCTGAGTATGGTTTAGGAATGCATTTGGCATTAACCCAAAAAGAAGCGATAGCAGCTGATTTATTAAAATCTTTAGAGTCTAAAATAGGCAGTACCTTAGTAAATAACATACTAAATAATGCTGAAGGCAACGAAACACTAAAAGAACAAAAAATAAATCAAATTGATGAACTTAATGAAGTTTTAGAAACCATTGATACTTATGAGGCTAAGAAACTAAGAAACCTTTCGGAATATTTGCGTAAAAAAGCAGTTTGGATATTTGGTGGTGATGGTTGGGCTTATGATATTGGATATGGCGGTTTAGACCATGTATTTTCATCAGGAGAAAACGTCAATATTTTAGTAATGGATACTGAAGTTTATTCCAATACAGGTGGACAAGCATCAAAAGCTACACCGATGGGTGCAAGTGCTAAGTTTGCAATTTCAGGAAAAAGAACTTCTAAGAAAAGTTTAGCATTACAGGCAGTTTCCTATGGAAATGTTTATGTTGCTCAAATTGCAATTGGCGCAAAAGATAACCAAACGCTGAAAGCAATTGAAGAAGCAGCTGCTTACCCAGGACCATCATTAATTATTGCCTACGCTCATTGTGGTGAGCACGGTTATGACTTGAAAGATGGTACTAAACATCAAGAAAAAGCAGTAGAAACTGGTTACTGGCCATTATTTAGATTTAATCCTTTGGCAGAAAAAGGAAAAAAATTCAAATTAGATTCTAAAGCACCTTCTGCACCTTTAAGTGAATTTATGTATACAGAAACTAGATTTACCAGAGTTGTAAAAGAAAATGCTGAATTGGGGAAAGAACTATTAGATAAAGCCCAGGAACAAGTAGATGTTCAATGGGAAAGATTAGAACTTTTTAAAAATTTATAATTTAAATTAAGATTAGAGTGTCAGGTATAACATACCTGACACTTTTTTTTTATATCTTTATTACTATTATAAATGATTAATTTTTATAAAAATAAAGAGGTTATAAGAATCAATATTTTTTTATTTTTTTTGTGTCACTTAAATAAAAAATATAAACAATGAAATCAAGATCAGAAGCTTTTTTTAAAGAAGCATCAAAAAAATTAAAATCGGCAAAAGAGGAATTGTTTAAACCCGCCGAAGATATTGTTAGTTATTCAGTATGTAAAAACGCTCAGTTTGCGATTGAGAACTTTCTTAAAGGGTATTTAACCAAAAACAATATCAAATTGGAACAAAACGAAACAATCGCTTCTATGTACGATAAATGCGTTAGTATTGACAAAAATTTCGCATCTATTGATTTAAGTGCAATCGGATGTAAAGATCATGTCATTGATTCGCGTTATTGCTCAGAAATTAATTCGGTAAGCGCGTGTTTTGATACTGCAGACAATATTGACACGTATTTAAGAAAAAACAAAATCGTTTAAAAAAAAGGCGCTTTTTTACGTTTGAGAAAGCAAAAAACTTACTGTACATTTGTATAAAATAATTATGAAATGAATTATATTTTATTTGATGGTACAGTTCGTAAATCACTATTGCCATTAACCTTCACAAAACCTGTTGCCGAATTACGAATAGGAATACTTACCATTCGTGAAAAATGGGAAACATATTTGGGTTTTACTACAACCACACTTACTGAAGACTATTTGGAAGAGAAATTTCCAATGGTTGAAATGGAGCAGAATGTCATGATAAATGCTTCTTTTTTACCAACACTTTCCCTAACGGAAAAAATAATGGAGTTAAGGGAAAACCAGGCTATTTTCAAGGAAGAAGAAGTCATTGCATTTTTTACTACCGATTCACAAGAAGAGGTTGATTTTGACAACTATGAGCAAATTGAATTTGAATCGGAAGTGCTTCAAATTAAAAATACTTGGGATTTATTTTCATTAAACGAAATTGCATTAAAAGCGGATTTTGATTTAATTACGGAAGGAAGAAAATCGCAGCCAATTCCTGAAGGTGTACGTTTTATAAATATGGAAAATATTTTTATTGAAGAAGGTGCGGAAATTTTATTTTCAGTTTTAAATGCAAGTAAAGGACCTATTTATATTGGTAAAGATGCGTTGATTATGGAGGGCAGCTTAATTCGTGGACCTTTTGCCATGGGAGAAAATTCTGTGGTAAAAATGGGTGCTAAAATTTATGGAGCCACCACTATTGGTCCGTTTTGCACTGTTGGCGGTGAAGTAAATAATTCTATTTTGTCCGGTTATTCAAATAAAGGCCACGACGGCTTTTTAGGCAATTCAGTATTGGGTGAATGGTGTAATATTGGTGCTGATTCAAACAATTCAAACTTAAAAAATAATTACAGCGAAGTTCGTTTATGGAACTATGAAACTGAAAATTTCGCAAAAACAGGTTTACAATTCTGTGGTTTAATTATGGGCGACCATTCTAAATGTGCTATTAACACGATGTTTAATACGGGAACCGTTGTGGGCATAAGTGCAAATATTTACGGAAGTAATTTCCCCAGAAATTTTATCCCTTCGTTTAGCTGGGGTGGAGCAGCTGGATTTTCAACGTATCAATTGGATAAAGTTTATGAAACTGCAAAATTAGTGATGAAAAGGCGAGGAGTGGAATTTGATGAAAAAGAACAGCGTATTTTGGAACATATTTTTGAAATAACCAAGAAATACAGAAACTCTTTCTCTTAACACGGGATGATGAAGTTGAAAGTTGGAAAGTTAAAAAATTAGAAAGTTGAAAAAGGTCAAAGCTTCAAAACTAAAGACTCAAAACTCAAAACTCAAAATCCAATATATCAATAATCTAAAATACTAACATACCAAACAACTTGTCTATCCTTTAATTTGTTCTTTCTTGAATTTCATTGCAAATACTTCTATTTTTTTTAGTTTGATTACAGGTTTTGAATTGTGTATTTCCTTTTTAAATTCTTTTAAAAGTAATTGTTGTAACAACTTTTCAGGTATAATTTTTTCTAAAAAAAGTAGAAATCGATTTATCCTTTTTGGGATAATAATGTTTTTCTTTTGAAACATTTTAGTGATGGTATAATTGGCAAGTTCACATGGAGAAATTTTTGTAAGATTACCAAAAACTCCATGTAATTTGATTCTGTTAAAAGTACCTTTGTTTGTTTCAACTCCATTAGGACAAACAACGCTTACTGAAATTGAGGTTTCTTTTAACTCATCATTTATAGATGTAGAGAAAGAAACTACAAATGCTTTTGAAGCCGCATATACGCTTTTATAAGGAATAGCATAATAGGCTGACAAACTACCAATATTTAGAATATAGGAAGAGGGAGATTTTTTTAAATCAGGAATAAACAGCCTTGTCATTAAAACCAATGCTCTTATATTAAGTTGAATTCGCTCATTGATATAATCCAAAGTAGAGTTTTCAAAAATGGTTGTGCCTGCCATTCCGGCATTATTCACTAAAATATTTATTAGGTATCCTTTTTGTTTACACCATTTATAAACATTTTCAGGGCCATCAGTTTTGGTTAAATCTGTTTCAAAAAAGTCTGACTTAACTTCAAATTTTTGAGCAATTTCTTGTGAAGTTTTGTATAGATCTTCATCTGGCAATGCAACTAATAAAATATTCATTTTTCGAGAAGCGCACTCCATGGCAATTGCCTTTCCAATACCTTTTGAACTGCCAGTAATTAAAGTATAATTTTCATTTCCCATAATTAAATTTTTCTATTAAACCATTGTAATGTTTGTATAGCCCCCGTTTCAAAAGGAGTAATTGAATACCCTAATTCCTTAATGGCTTTTTGAGATGAAACTTCCCAACTATAACTAAATTTTTTAATTAATGAAGGGGTCATAGCTGGAGGAATATTAAAAATTTTTGAAAATAAAAGCATAATTTGAGCCATTAGGGAAATTAAAACGAATGGAATTTTTAACATAAAATATTTTTTTCCAGTGATTTTTCTCAAAATTGAAAACAACTCAATGTAATTTAAATCTGTACCTCCTAATAAATACTTTTCACCATTTTTGCCAAATTCCATTGCTAAAATATGTCCATTCACTACATCATCAATAAAAACATAATTACCAATGCTTCTGCCATCTCCAGGTATAAAGCGCCATTTTCCATTTGTATAAGCTTGCATCATTATGGTAACACTATTACTTTTCGACAATAATCCAGGACCATAAACACGGGTTGGATTAACGATAGTGATCTCAATATTGTTTTTTGAATATGATTTTATTAATTCTTCGGCCTTGGCTTTTGATTTTTCATATTCTAAAAAATAATCAATTTTACGTACAGAATTTTCATCCACTTTTTCAGTTATAGATGGGCCGAAAATCCCTGCAGTTGAAGTGAAAATCACTTTTTTAATCCCTAATTTCAAAGCTGTATCCAATACATTTTTTGTGCCGTTGACATTTAGTTCATATACAGTATTTTCGTTTTTTGACCAAATTTTGGTAAATGCAGCAACATGATATACATATTTACATCCTTCCATTGCTTTTTCTAAGGAATTAATGTCCATAATATCACCATTGAAAGGTTTAATATTTGGATGTTTCAGCATTTTTTTCTTTTCTTCGGAACGATACAATGCATGAATAATTTGCCCTGATTCTGCTAGTTTATTAACTAGATGAAATCCAATAAATCCGGTTGATCCTGTAATAAAAACGTTCATTATAATTAACTTTTTTTTCGAACTAAATGAATATCTTGATGTATAGCTAAAGTAAGCCATTCATTAGACAATGCCATGGTAATATGTATGAGTAATGCTGCAAATATATTTCCTGATTTTAATGTGAGCAAGCATAAAATAAACCCTAAAGGAATTGCGCCAATGGCTTCTTTCCTTCCTTTTGGAACATGGATAAGTGAATAAATTACAACATTAATAATTATGGCTGGCCATGTTCCAAAAGCATAAAAACAAGTATATAAAAGATAACCTCTAAACAAAAATTCATAAGCACATAAATAGGCGATCCAGCCCAATGCGCTAAAAATTAATAACGGTATATTCCATTCCTTTTTTCTAATTTGCGGGTATAATTTTAAATTGTCTGATGTTGCTTTATTAATATAATTTATAATTATAGTTAGTAAGCATAAAAGTAAAATCCAGCCAATATTTGTATGAATATTTTTAAAGTTTAGACCAAATTCAATAAGTTTAATATTTTTACTAAATACGATTATTAGAAAAGGAATAATTCCATAAATAGAAATTGCAAACATGCGATTAAATGTTATTTGGAATACAGAATAATCTTCGATGCCAAATTTCCCAATAAAATATTTTTGAATTTTTACTGAAGTAGAAATAAAATGAAAAATCATGAAACTTAATATTACATATAGAAATGCAAGGATGAAATTTTGGTATTCAAAATGTAAAAAAAAATCATCCATAAGTTAATAATCATTAAATTTGGTTATGTATTTAAACAGGCATTATTTTCATTATCCTTTAATTTGATTTTTCTTGAATTTTTCAAACTTGGTTTCCGTGTTTTTAGGCCAGCTGTTGTTGGTTAAATTCACATCAGCAGTTTGTTCATCCGGATCAATAGTAATTTTCGTGATTGCTTTGTTCGAAGGAAAAACTTTAGTGACTTCGTCATCATTCTTTCTCCAAATTTCTGCCGGATATTGTTTACGTTCTTTAGTGCCGTCTTCATATTCAAATTCTACAATTATTGGCATCACCAAATCTCCCGGTTTTTCAAAAACCAATTCGTAAAAATACTTTGGTGCTTTTAATTCAGTTTTTTCTTCAGAAGAAAAGTTTTTATCAATATAATCGTTCAACAGATTATAATCTTCAGGTTTTTTATTTTTTAAATCATCTGTAAATTCTTCGCTGTCTTCTGAAATTAAATACAGAGAAGGAGGTAGCTGATCCAATGTAATTCCATAGCGTTTCGCCATATTTTCAGCACGTTCGGTTGGCTTGTCTGTAACGTAATATTTTTTCACTTCTTTTATTCCAATATCATTGGCACCGGTAGTGTAAAACCAACCTCTCCAAAACCAGTCTAAATCCATGGCAGAAGCATCTTCCATAGTTCTGAAGAAATCAGCAGGGGTTGGATGTTTAAATTTCCAGCGTCGTGCATAGGTTTTAAATGCATAATCAAATAACTCTGGCCCCATAATGGTATGTCGTAGCATCCATAAGCCAGCAGCTGGCTTTGCATAAGCGTTGTTTGAAAAATCATATAAATCTTCTCCTTCAGCCATAATTGGTGATAATTGAGACTGATCACCTTTCATATATGGAACAATATAATTAGGCAAACCCCTATTTAATGGATAACCTTCTTCGTAATCCATTTCAGCCAGCATTTGCACAAATGAATTTAAACCTTCATCCATCCAGGTCCACTGGCGCTCATCGGAATTAATAATCATAGGGAAAAAATTGTGTCCTACTTCGTGTATCGTAACCCCAATCATTCTATATTTTGTGCGATCATCATAAGTACCATCTGGATTTGGTCGCCCTGGATTGAAACAGATTTGTGGATATTCCATACCCATTTGCCCATCCACAGAGATTGCTTTGTGATAAGGATAATCAAAAGTATGTTTTGAATATGTTTTTAACGTTTGGGCAACTGCTCTTGTAGAATGATCTCCATATAATGGATTGGCTTCTTTTGAATAATAAGAATAGGCCATAACAGTTCTTCCATTGATATCAACTGCCATAGCGTCCCAAATAAATTTTCTAGATGTTGCAAAAGCATAATCTCTTACGTTTTCAGCATAAAATTTCCAAGTTTTGGTTTCTTTAGATTTATTTTTTTCTATTTCTGTAGCTTCTTCTTGGTTTACAATTATTACTGGATTGTCAAAAGATTTTCTGGCTTCAGCCAATCTGTTTTGTTGCGTTTTTGTAAGTACTTCATTTTCATTTTTAAGCACTCCTGTTGCACCTAACATATGATCTTTTGGTGTGGTAATATTCACTTCATAATTCCCAAATTCTAAGGCGAATTCACTTCTTCCCCAAAATTGTTTATTCTGCCAACCATCAACATTGTTATATATACATAATCTTGGGAAAAATTGTGCAATAACGTAATTATTGTTTCCATCGGCTGAGAAATGTTCAAAACCCGATCTTCCACCTTGTTCAACGTGGTTATTTATATTATACCACCATTTTATTTTAAATGAAAAAGTTTCACCACTTAGCAATGGTTTCTCCAAATTTAAGCGCATCATGGTTTGGTTGATAAGATATGAAGCATCGCTGCCATTAATATTTTTTACATATTCAATCTTGAAACCGCCATCAAATGGTTTAATATATGTTTCAGAAAATTTTGAAGGACTGTACATGGTAGCAGCACCACTCGAGTTAATATCAGGAGTTTTGGAGTTTGCTGCACGCTTATTTTGATCTAGTTGCAGCCACAAATACGCTAAATTGTCTTTTGAGTTATTGTGATAGGTAATGGTTTCTTCACCATAAATGCGGTTCTTTTCCTCATCTAAAATAACATCAATTTTATAATCAACCTGTTGCTGGGTATATTCATGTCCCGGAGCGCCTGAAGCTGTATGCTGATTATTTGGAGTTGGAAGTTCTTCATTTAATTGTTTGAATTTACTGATATTGTAATGTGCTTTCTGGCTATTTATATTTTGGGCTGTAACAGGAAGAATCACTGTCAGGAAAAGGAATGAAAGAAGTAATAATTTTTTCATGTATTTAATAGGTTTAGAATGGATAACAACTAATTGGTAAAAAAAACCACTCATGCGAGTGGCTTTTTTTATTAAGCTTTAATTTTATTTTTTTTGAATTTATCGAATTTATTTTCTGTTTTTTTAGGCCAGCTGTTGTTGCTTAAATTCACATCCGCAGTTTGCTCATCGGGATCAATAGTTATTTTTTTGATTGCTTTGTTAGAAGGAAAAACTTTAGTGACTTCAACATCATTTTTTCTCCAAATTTCGGCCGGATATTGTTTGCGTTCTTTAGAGCCGTCTTCATATTCAAATTCAACAATAATTGGCATCACCAAATCTCCTGGTTTTTCAAAAACCAATTCATAAAAATATTTAGGTGCTTTTAATTTGGCTTTTTCTTCCGAAGAAAAATTTTCATTGATATAATCGTTCAACAAATTGTAATCTTCCGGTTTTTTCGATTTTAAATCATTTTTAAATTCCGGACTGTCTTCGGAAACCAAATATAAGGCTGGAGGCAATTCATCTATGGTAATTCCATAACGTTTTACCATATTTTTAACACGTTCGGTTGGTTTGTCTGTCACATAATATTTTTTCACTTCTTTTATGCCAATATCATTGGCGCCGGTTGTGTAAAACCAGCCTCTCCAAAACCAGTCTAAATCGACCGCAGAAGCATCTTCCATCGTTCTGAAAAAATCTGCAGGCGTTGGGTGCTTAAATTTCCAGCGTTCAGCATAAGTTTTAAAAGCATGGTCGAATAATTCATGTCCCATAACAGTTTCTCTTAAAATAAATAAACCTGCTGCGGGTTTTCCATAGGCGTTTGAACCAAAGTTTGTTAAATCCTCACCTTGAGACATAATTGGCTCTAAACCGCTTTGATCACCAGCCATATATCTTACGATACTCTTTGGCTGATCAGTTAAAGGGAAAAGTAAAGGGTCATATTTGTATTCTGCATAAATTTCCACGAAAGAATTTATTCCTTCATCCATCCAAGTCCACATACGCTCATCAGAATTTACAATCATTGGGAAAAAATTATGTCCCACTTCATGTGTAATAACTCCTACCATTCCAGATTTTGTCCTGTCAGTATATTTTCCGTCTTCATTAGGTCTTCCGCCATTCCAGCAAATCATTGGGTATTCCATTCCCTGACGGGCTGCATTGATGGAGGTTGCTTGTGGGTAAGGATAATCAAAAGTAAATTCTGAATATACTTTTAAGGTATTTGCAACGGCTCTTGTTGAATGCTCTTCCCAAAGTGGATTTCCTTCGTTTGGATATAATGAGTAGGCCATTACCGTTTTTCCATTAAGGTTGACGGCCATAGCATCCCAAATTAATTTTCTTGATGAAGCAAAAGCAAAATCTCTTACATTTTCAGCATAAAAATGCCAGTTTTTTGTTTCTTGGGATCTTCCTTTTTCAGCGGCCAACGCTTCTTCGGGCGTTACGATAAAAACCGGATTGTCAAATGAATTTTTTGAATCTTCATATCTTTTATACTGAGCTGAAGTAAAAACATCTTTCGGATTTTGAATAACGCCTGTCGCGTTTAAAATATGATCTTTTGGAGTGGTTATGGTAACATCATAATTTCCAAATTCTAAAGCAAATTCACTGCTGCCTAAAAATTGTAAATTTTGCCAACCTTCTATATTATTATACACGGCCAAACGTGGAAAAAATTGCGCAATCACATATAATTTATTTCCGTCAGGGAAGGGTTCATAACCAGAACGGCCCCTTTCAGCAATATAATCATTGACATTGTACCACCATTTTATTTTAAATACATATGCTTCACCGGAAGCCAACGATTTTGGTAAATTGATGCGCATCATAGTATGGTTAACCATGTAGCTCACCTCATTTCCATGAACATCTTTAATAAATTCAATGTTAAATCCTCCTTGAAAAGGTTTTCCCATAAATTTTTTGGCAAATTTTGCCGGTGCATACATAACATCGGGTCCACCACCATTAATTTCAGGAGATAAGGAATTTGGAGCGCGTATATTTTGGTCTAATTGCACCCATAAGTATTCTAAGTTATCTTTGGAATTGTTGTGATAAGTAATGGTTTCTTCCCCAAATATTTTTTGATTTTCATCATCCAAAACAATATTCATTTTATAATCAACTTGCTGTTGCGTATATTCATGACCTACTGCGCCGGAAGCTCTGTGAACATTGTTTGGCGTAGGCAATTCTTCATGCAATTGCTTAAATTTACTGGTATTGTAATGGGCTTTTTGAGGCGTTGTTTTTTGCTCAACTTCTTGGGCGAAAAATGATGTAGAGAAAATAGTCAATAGGGTTGCGACTAATATTTTTTTCATTTTATAGGTGTAGTTTAAATGGATGGTACAAATTAATTATTTTAAAAGGATTGTAAATTTAACATTAAAATTTTAAAAAACCTTTATCACTTGCTTTGGTAAGATAAAAAGTTTTATTGAAATTTTTCACTTTTATTTTAACAATATTTTTCTGGTCGGGAAAGTTTTCATATAAAATATTATTGGTCACTTCAAGAGACTTAAGTTCTTTAATATCATTTATTTCTAAATAGAATCTTACAACTTCTCCATCATATTCTTTGCCAATATATTTATATCCCAAATTTTTTCCATTCACAGCTATTGATAAATGTTCGTTTAGGTATTTTTTATAATAAATATCAACATTTTCAATTTCTATTTTACTCGCCAAATTTAATTGTTTTCCACTGTTTTTATTGAGAGTAAATTCAAGATCTTCCAGAGTGACTCCCAAAGTAATTTGAAGGGATTTTTGTTCTTTAACGTATTCAATTTCGCATAAACTAACATAATATTTGTGCATGGTAAACGAGAGCAAAGGAACTGCTATAAAAATTATTATAATTTTTTTTAATTGCATAAAGAGGTGTAAATAAGTTAGCTAATAAACAAAAAAGTATTACAAAAAAGAGTGATTTTAGTTACATAAAAATATTAATTTTTTGTTTGGTTGTACTTTTTACTTTCTTTTATTATAAAATTTTTAATCAAAAATTCATCACTATTGTAAAAGTTGCTTAATCCATTATCTTCACAATAATCTAAAAACAAATAAATTTCTTCTTCTTTGATGTTTAAATGAACAGTAAAAAAATCTACACCAACATTTTTAAAAATATTTTCAATAAAAATTTGTTTTTGTTTTTTAATATGTTTCTCTTCGTCTTTTCTTGCCTTTCTTTTTTGAAAAATATTATTGGACAGTAATTTAATAATTTCAACAAAATTAACTCCAGAATTACCGTAAGTCGGGTCTGTAAATTTTCTAGAATTTGGTGCTTTTTTTAGGGTAATGTCATCATTATCAAAAATAGCTCCTTTTGGTAAAGAAAGTTTCCCCCAGTTTGGTCGCATTTTTTGTCCAATCTCAACTTCATCTAACTCATTTATCCCCTGTTCAAGATAAACTATAAGAGTTTTACTTTCAACATGTCTTTTTGAAATTTTAATAATACGTTGCCTGTAAACAACTGAAGAAAATAGAATAGAGTCTCCAATGGATGCGTAAATTGTATAATTACCGTTTTTATCACTTGAAGTTCCTGAGTTTGAGGTTAAATTTAAGACGTTAATGTCTTGTAAAACTATGGAATCACTTCTAACAGTACCTTCCAGTTTAACTATTTTTTTTTGTGCTAATAAATTCGAATAAACAAATACTAAAAAAGCAATAGTTACAAAAATATTTTTACTCTTTAATTTCATGATAGCTTTTACTTTCTTCTCGCAAAATTTGAATCACCTTCAATAAATTATTCTTGTAATATTCTGCAATGATATTTCTAAATTCACAGTACGCCAAAAAGTTATCTATTTGTTCTTCAGGAATTCTTAAATTCTCTGTAAAAAACGCGATACCTAACTCTTTTCTTATTTTTATAGGGAATTGCTTTTTCCGGGAAATTTCCCGTTTTAATCTTTGTTCGGCTTCATACCGTGCATCAGGAATCGGAACACCTCCAGAACTTGGAGGGAAAGAGCCAACATAAGGTGCTTTTTTTTGGCCTTTTGTATCAAATGGCAATCGTTTTTTTAAATCACCTGGGTTAATTAAAAAGGAATGTTTCGGTAAGGTGTCATTTGGTACTTTATTGATGTCATAATTTAAATTTCCTGTTAAACCTTCTATATAAATTTCATCCAATTCATTTACAGACGGAATTAATTCAACCAAAATTCTTTTATATTTAATGAAATTTCCTGTCATTTTAATTTTTCTTCTTTCGTATTCAATTGATGAAAACAGCAACGTATCATTTAATGAAACAATCAGTTCAAATTCACCGATATCATTGCTTACGGTTCCTGTTTTGGAATTAAGGTTAACGATATTCACATTACCAACTGAATTGTTTGAACTGATTATTTTTCCTGAAATGAGTGCATAATTCTCTTGTGAAAAGCAATTCGCCCAAAAAAAAATGAGCATTAAAAAGGAATTTAATTTTCTTTTCATTATATCAAAGTTCGTCAAAGAAAATTTATAAAAATTGCAGGAAATAATAAACTTTTGTTAAGATTGAAAATTAAGTACATTTGGTAAAACTTTTTTTAATGAAAAAAATATTGATTGCGAGCAGTTCATCAGTACACGGAAAAGGATATTTAGAATATATTTTACCTGAACTGGCTGAATTTTTTAAAGGAATTGGTGATATTCTGTTTATCCCCTATGCCAGACCGGGAGGAATTACTCATGAAGAATACACTGAATCGGTAAAAAAGGGTTTTGATAAGATTAATATTCGCATAAAGGGAATCCACGAATTCAGCAATCCGATAGATGCTGTAAATCAGGCCAAAGGTATTTTTACGGGTGGAGGAAATACTTTTTTATTGGTAAAGCAATTGTACGATTTGAAATTAATTTCAACAATTAAAAATGTGGTTGAAAATGGAACACCGTACTTTGGAACGAGTGCGGGAAGCAATATTTGCGGATTGACCATGCAAAACACCAACGATATGCCTATTATATATCCACCAAGTTTTGATACGTTTGGGTTTGTTAATTTCAATTTAAATTGCCATTATTTAGATCCTGATTCAAATTCAACTCATATGGGAGAAACAAGAGAAACGCGGATAAATGAATTTCATACGCTAAATAAAACAGCGGTTTTGGGACTTAGGGAAGGAAGTTGGTTGCATGTGAAAGAAGGTCATATCCTTTTAAAAGGAAATTTGAATGCGCGCTTGTTTCAGCAAAATAAAACGGCGCTTGAGTTGTCGCCAGAAACTGATTTGAGTTTTTTAACGTAGATTCAAAGCCGCAGCAATCAAATTGGCATCAGGTGATTTTTTTACAGTTTCGGAAAGTTGTTTATAGGCGATGCTTATTCTAACCGTATCAATATTCGTCGCCTTCAATTGGTCGCTTAAAATCATCGGGGCAACATAAGAATCGCTATTGTTTTTAATAAAATTAAAACTGAAATCGGTGAATTCTGTTTCAATTTTTTTTAATTCATTTCCTATTTCATTCAGTTTTTTCACATCATTTTCAAGACGGGCTTTTTGAAATTTTGGAAATAAATAATCTATTTTTTTAAATATATTTTTTGAAGCCAATTTGTATTCCTCCAGTTCAGTATTCAATTCAGAACCTTTTATAACTGGTTCGTTGGGTTGGCTGGGATCCAACAATATTTCAAAATTTGCATTCTCAATAATCAAGATAACCTCTGCCGACGAATTTTTAAAAGTTAAAGCAAAACGTTCTGGATAGTCAACCATGCCGGTAAAAACAAAGTTGTTATTTTTAATGATAGCTGAATCAACAGGTTGAATTTCATTTTCAACTATCTTACTCAAATAAACCTTGTCCGATATAAACGTTTTCAAGGATCCATTTAAAACAAATCCCTTATTTTTTATGTCTTTATCTTTTTTTAATTGATTCGTCGGACCATTGCAACTAAAAATGATAAAGCTGTATAAGCAGGCAACGAGTATCTTTTTCAATGCAATTTCAGTTTAAATTTAATAATTTACGTACTCTACAATCTCAAGTCCGTAACCTGTCATACCAATACGTTTTTTAACAGCTGGAGCATTTGATAAAACACGCAGTTTGCTAATTTCTAAGTCTTGCAAAATTTGGGCGCCTATTCCAAAATCTTTATCATCTGGTTGAATTTTAGGCACTTTGTGCTCCACATTTTTTTGGGCTTCCTTTAATAAAGACAAACGATTTATGAGATCAAAGGATTGATTTTCCTGACTGATAAATACAGCAGCTCCTTTTCCTTCATCATTAATCATTTTAAAGATTTTAGAAAATTTGTCATCGGGTTTGGCAGTTAAAATTCGAAGAATGTCATTATTGATTAATGATGAATTTACACGTACCAATATTGGCTCATCTGTCTCCCAAGTACCTTTGGTCAAAGCAATATGAACCTGATTGTTTGTTGTTTGTTTATAAGCTTTTAATTGAAATTCACCGAAACGTGTTTGAAGCGTGAAATTTTCAATTTTATAGATTAATGAATCATATTTCATTCGATAAGCCACCAAATCTTCAATTGAAATAATTTTCAATTTAAACTTTTTGGCAACTTCCATTAATTGCGGCAAGCGCGCCATTGTTCCATCTTCATTTAAAATTTCTACTAAAATTCCTGCCGGCTGAAAGCCTGCCAAACGAGCTAAATCAATAGAAGCTTCCGTATGCCCAGTTCTACGTAAAACACCACCTTCTTTAGCCCTTAATGGAAAAATATGTCCTGGTCTTCCAAAATCTTCCGGTTTTGATTCTTTTGAAGTTAATGCTTTTATTGTTTTTGCTCTGTCATGTACAGAAATTCCAGTGGTGCAACCGCTTCCAAGTAAATCAATTGAAACCGTGAATTGTGTATTGTGCAAAACCGTATTTTTATTTACCATTAAAGGCAACCCTAACTCTTCGCTACGACTTTCGGTTAAGGGAGCGCAAATTAAACCCCTACCATGTTGGGCCATAAAATTAATCATTTCAGGGGTGACGCATTCAGCAGCGGCAATAAAATCGCCTTCATTTTCCCTATCCTTATCATCAACGACAATAATCATTTTACCGTTTTTGATATCTTCTATAGCTTCTTGTATGGTGTTAAGTTTAATGGTACTTGTTGAAGTTTTCATTATTTAATCGAAATTTTTTTTGTTAATTTATTAAATATGTTTTGGACTCTGTTAAAAAAGGCATCAATATTAAAAATACCCATTCCTTTTGTTGCCCTTCGTGTAAGTAAAATGCCAAATGGTAAAAGTATTAGTGTAGAAAGCCAGCTTCCCAAGAGCGCTGAAATGGCACTTTCTTCGGATAAGTTTTTGCCAAGTTGTGATATGAAAAAGTAAATGACAAATATTGTAATTGCCATAATCAGAGGCAATCCAAATCCGCCTTTTCTAATGATAGATCCCAATGGTGCACCTATAAAAAACAAAACCAAACAAGCTAAAGAAAAGGAAATTCTGTAACTAAATTCGAAATCGTAAAGGTTAAGGATCTTTCTTTGGTCTTTAAACGATTTTATTTGATATTTATTGCGGTCAATGGTTCTGTTAATCAGTTGAGAGGCTTGATTTAGTACTGTACGTTTGTTATTCAGATTGAAATTGTCAAGTATTTCTGGTTTTAATTTTCTGCTAACTATGGAATCAGGGTATTGATATAATTTTTTGGCATGGATGGCATTGAAAAAAATATCGGCCCTGTTTTCGATATAGGCATCATATTCAATCTTATTTTTTTTCGAAATGGAATCCAATTGAACAATGCTTAACATGCCATGGTGTTCCTTCACTCTTTCATCGTTCATGGAATTGTCATCACTAAAAGAAGAAATATCAATATTTATGGTATAGGTTTTAAATGTGGCTTTAGAAGCCGGCATTTTAGCCCTTTCACTTGAGTTCATAGCATTAGTAAGATGCTCTTCATAGTAATTTCCATTTTCTAGAGTAAGTGTCATATATTTACTTCCTTCTTCGGTAGAAATAGTGCCTTTTTCGGCAGTAATCACTTTTATTTTTCCTTTTCCTGCATTTAAATCAGCGATCTGAACATTTTTTAATAAGTTATCTTCTTCACCATATTTTTCGTCAAACTTTATGCTGAAACCAGGAATTTCGGTATTAAATGCTCCAGGTACCAGTGCCAAAGCTGGTTTTTTCTTTTTCATGTTCAAATACAAATTTTTCTGTTTTAGCGTTGCCCACGGATAAATATTGTTTAGAAATATGAAATTAAGTCCACTTAATAAAATTACTAAAATGACAAGCGGACGAATAACTCTTTTTAAAGAAATACCTGCGGATTTAATTGCGGCAAATTCATAATTTTCAGCCAAAGTGCCCAAAGCCATGATGGAAGACAATAAAATACCGATCGGTAATGCAGTGGGGGTAAGGATAAGTGCCAAATATCCCAAAAATTTTAAAATAAAAAATATATCAATTCCTTTTCCTGCAATTTCATCAAATGCAAGCCATAAAGCCTGCATAACTAAAACAAAAAGAACCACAAAAAATGTGGCTAAAAAAGGTTGTAAAAAACTTTTTAAAATGTATTTGTCAAATATTTTCAACGATATTATTTTGGTTCAGAGATGGTGTATTTTTTTACATCTCTGTATTTTGCTCGGTCAAAGATAAAAAGGTTTTCTGATATAGGTTGATTTGTTTTAAAAGTTCTTATATTTAATGTAGTAGTGGTCCCGTTTTTGCCTATTTCAATAATATCGAAAATATGTTTTGTGTTTGCATCAATGCCGACCAAAATAATTTTAATTTCAGAATTGCTGTCAATTGGCGTTAACTTCACATACTGTATTTTGACGCCTTTAATTGTTTTTAAAGCATCCATTTTGAAGGTATATCCGGTTTTGTAAAAGGAAAACATTTTAGAAGGTGTAAGGGTTTCTTCCTTCTTTTTAGATGGATTTTGAATGATGACTTCTTCATCTTCGTGAATAATCAGATAGAGTTTCTTTCCATCAAAAATTTGTTCTGCCCCCATATAATTAAGGTTATATAAATCACCTTTTAAAGTAACGGTACCTCTTGTTTCTTGATGTACATCGGCTTCTTTGTTGTCTAAGCTATGATTAAATTCAATATAAATATTTTTATAACCTCCAATTTTTTGGGCAACCTCATCCAATAAAGCTTTTGCTTTAGCAGATTCCTGTGCAAAAGAGGTGATATTTATTAGTAAAAATGTTATTAAAAATGCTATTTTTTTCATTCGATTATAATGTGCTAATGAAGATTATATTATTAATTGTCTGATTCGTATTCCAATAATTTGTTCAGTGCCATTTCATCCGGAATCAATACTTGTCGTGCTTTACTGCCTTCAAATGGGCCAACTATTCCTGCGGCTTCTAGCTGATCAATTAACCTACCTGCTCTATTGTATCCTAATTTTAGTTTTCGTTGCAATAAAGAGGCAGAACCTTGTTGTGCATGAATGATTACCAATGCAGCATCTCTGAATAAATTGTCTCTTTCGCTGATATCTATATCAAGGTTTGTGCCAACATCATCCCCATTATATTCGGGTAACATGTAAGCATCTGCATAGGCACGCTGCGAACCAATAAATTCTGTTATTTTTTCAACTTCAGGCATATCAACAAAGGCACATTGCAAACGTATTAAATTATTTCCATCTGCATAAAGCATATCTCCCTTTCCAATTAACTGATCGGCTCCTGAACTGTCTAAGATAGTTCTGGAATCTATTTTTGAAGTTACCCTAAAAGCTGCTCTTGCAGGGAAATTTGCTTTAATTATCCCTGTAATTACGTTAACCGATGGGCGTTGCGTGGCAACAATTAAATGAATTCCAATGGCTCTGGCCAATTGAGCTAAACGTGCTATTGGTGTTTCAATTTCTTTGCCGGCGGTCATAATTAAATCGGCAAATTCATCAATAATTAAAACAATATAAGGTAAATATTTATGCCCGTCATTCGGATTTAACCTACGTAATTTAAATTTAGCATTGTATTCTTTTATGTTACGAACCATCGCAAGTTTCAATAAATCATAGCGCATATCCATTTCCAGACATAAAGAATTAAGCGTGTTAATTACTTTTGTAGTATCGGTGATAATGGCTTCATCGGTATCGGGTAATTTCGCCAAATAATGTCGCTCAATTTTATTAAACAGGGTGAGTTCCACTTTTTTTGGATCAACCAAAACAAATTTCACTTCAGCAGGATGTTTTTTGTATAACAACGAGGTTAAAACAGCATTTAAACCCACCGATTTTCCTTGGCCTGTTGCACCTGCCATTAATAAATGCGGCATTTTTGCCAAGTCAATAACAAGTGTTTCGTTTGAAATGGTCTTTCCCAGTGCTATGGGTAATTCCATTTCTGAATTTTGGAATTTGGTTGAAGAAATAACCGATTTCATGGAGACCATGGTGGCTTTTTTATTGGGAACTTCAATTCCAATGGTGCCTTTTCCCGGAATTGGTGCAATAATTCTAATTCCTAGAGCCGAAAGCGATAAGGCAATATCATCTTCTAAATTTTTAATTTTTGAAATTCGAATACCGGCTTCGGGCACAATTTCATACAAAGTAACTGTTGGACCAACAGTCGCTTTTATGCGATCTATGCCAATTTTATAATTGTTTAACGTTTCAACAATTCTATTTTTGTTGGCTTCTAATTCTTCTTGATCTACCGAGATACTCTCGTTATAATCTCTCAATAAATTTAAAGTAGGAAATTTATAATTACCCAATTCTAGTGTGGGATCAAATTCTCCAAAATCTTTCACCAATTTGTCTGACAAGTTTTCCTCGACACGATTTTCTTCCACAATTTTTTCGACAGCAATAGTAACATCAGGTTCTGATTTCAGATCTGCTTTAAAATCTGAATTATTTTCAGGACCAGATTCTTCCTCTGAATGATTTCCAGGAATGGTTGAGATAGGCTTTAAATTTTCAAGGGACAATTCAAGAGGTGATTTGAATTCCTCATTTTTTTTGTCTTCTGTATTTAAATTGTTTTGGTCAACATTTACGACTGCTTCACTGTCAATTTGAGTTGCATCCTTAGCTTTAATTAAGCTGCTTTTAACCAATTCAGGTGTAAGCTTAAATCGAATAACCAAATAAGAAACCAATAAAAACAAAAGCGACAAAAACAGCCCGGTTTTGCCTAAAAATTGCTGGAGGTAATTGTTCAATTCAAAACCCACAACACCTGCCAGAATGGAATTATTTGGCAATAAAAAACCTAAAGTGATTGAAAGCCATAGCATTCCCAAAATTCCCCAACCCCAAAATTTTCTTACTCGTTTTAAACCGCCCTTAAAAAAGACTAATAAACCGGTAAAAAATAAAAGGATAGGTAAATAAACAGCGGCAATACCAAATCCATCATAAATGAAAAACTGGCTTATAGCTGCGCCAATTTTTCCCAATAGATTTTGTACGGTAACATTTTTGTCAGAAAAATTTGAAAGCTGGCTTTGATCTTCCTGCCCATTTAATAAGTAGGAAATGAAAGAAGTTGCCAAAAACATGGCAAAAAGCATCAAAAACAACCCTAAAATTGTTTGGGTTTGTCTATTCCCAAAAAATGATTTTATTCCTTGAAAACGAGGTTTTCTGGGAGTTTTAACGGTTTTTTTACTATTTTTGGCCATTCACTTAATTATCTCACAAAAATATAAAATTAATATGACTGAGGTTAAATTACGCTATAAATTTGGGTACATAAATAATTAAACCAATAATTACGGCAATTATTGCTGCAAAAAAAGCGGCCCCAGCAGAAATATCTTTAATACGGCCAATTTGTTTATGATATTCTGGATGAACAAAATCCGCCATCTTTTCAATAGCGGTATTTAATGATTCTGCTACCAAAATGAGTCCGATTGCCATAAATTGGAACATCCATTCGGTAGCAGAAATTTGCATTAAAAACCCAATAACGGTCATTATAATTGCAATGATAACTTGGGCTATAATACTGTGTTCAGAAGTAATTAAAATCCAAAAACCTTTAGCTGCGTATTTAATTGCTTTTATTCGGTTTAGAAAAAAATTACCATTATTTTGCATTATTAAAGTGCTTTTAAAGCAGCTTCATAATCAGGTTCATCAATAATTTCAGGAACTTGTTGGGTATAAGTAACAACACCTTCTTCGTTTACGATCACTACGGCTCTTGAATGTAAATTAGCCAAAGGCCCATCTTCAATTGTTAAACCATAATTTTTACCGAATTTTCCTTTGGCAAAATCGGATAGTGTAATCACGTTTTCTAACCCTTCAGCACCACAAAAACGTGCTTGAGCAAAAGGTAAATCACGAGAAATACAAAGAACTTTAGTGTTTTCCAGTTCACTTGCTTCTTTGTTAAATCTTCTTACGGAAGCTGCGCAAGTTCCTGTATCTAAACTAGGAAAAATATTTAAAATTAGTTTTGAACCTTTAAAATCGGCTAATTTTACTTTAGATAAATCAGATTTTATTAAGATGAATTTTGGCGCTTTACTGCCAACTTTAGGTAATTTTCCTATTGTTTTTATTGGATTGCCCTTTAATGTTATTTTAGTCATAATTTTTGTTTTTAATTTTAGGTATCAAAGTTAAGTTAAAAAGTCTGAAAGTTAAAAGTTAAAAGTTAAAAGTTCATGAAGGGAAAAAAGCGCTCGAGCTGTTAATAAGTTTATGGCAAAAATCCTAAACCTGCCTGCCGGCTGGTAGGTCAAAAATCGTGAATAGTAAATGAATTTGCGTTAACGATTGAAGCGGCATCCTTTTTTTTGAGTGAAATGAAAAAAAAGATATAGCGGAAAGCGTGACCTGAAAGGAACGCCCAAATTTCAGCCTCATTTAAAATAAGTTTTTTTTGAATTTCGCTTATATTTTTAAAGTTTCAAAATATTTATTGGTTTGGGGATATGAATTTTATGGAAGATTTTACTTTTACAGATTTAATGATGGTTAATTTTCAGGCAATTATTGCTGATTAATTTTTTTATCTTCGCAGATTAAAACGAATTTAATTGAACCTTAAAAATTACACATCCGAGTTTAATAAAAACTTGAAACTGGCCACCCCAATTATGGTGGGCTCTTTGGGGCATTTATTGGTTGGGTTAATTGATGATATTATGGTGGGAAGTTTGGGGCCGGTTGAATTGGCAGCATCTTCACTTGGCAATAGTTTGGTTTTTATAGCCCTTTCCATTGGAATTGGTTTTTCTTTAGCTATTACGCCATTAATAGCTGAGTCGGATGGAGCAGGTGATGTGGAAAAAGGACGGGGAATTTTTCAGCATGGTATCATTTTATCAATTGTTTTGGGAATCGCAATGGTTATCATGTTGCTCTTGTTGAAACCTGTTTTGTATCATTTAGACCAACCGGAAGAAGTGGTGATTTTGGCAATTCCATATTTTGAAATTGTGGCCTTATCTATGCTTCCGCTTATGATTTTTCAAGGATTTAAGCAGTTTGCAGACGGGTTGTCTGAAACAAAATATTCCATGTATGCCACTATAATTACCAATGTTGTAAATGTGGTTTTAAACTTTATGTTAATTTATGGCTTGTGGATTTTTCCAAGACTGGAATTGGTAGGTGCTGCTTTGGGAACATTGATTTCCAGAATAGTTATGGTGGTTTTCCTTTTTCTTGTTTTGAAGAATAAACAAAAATTTGCGGTTTATATGAACCGACTGAAATTTAGTGAACTTAAAAGCAGCATATTTCTAAAAATTACAAAATTAGGTTTGCCAACAGCTTTGCAAATGCTTTTTGAAGTTGGATTGTTTTCAGCATCTGTTTTATTGGCAGGTACATTTGGCGCATTTCCACAGGCAGCAAATCAAATTGCATTAAAAATGTCTACAACTACTTTTATGATTGCGGTTGGAATTGGCGCGGCAGCAACCATTAGAGTCGGAAATCAAAAAGGGTTGGGTAATTATTTGGAATTGCGGCGCATCGCTTTTTCAAACTTCTTTTTAATATTGATTGTAATGTCTATATTTACAGTTGGATTTATTATGTTGAAAGACATTTTGCCATGGATGTTTACCGATAATTTAGAAGTTATCGGAATTGCTTCTAGCCTTTTGATTGTTGCAGCGATTTTTCAGTTGTCTGATGGCGTTCAAGCAGTTATTTTAGGTGCTTTACGAGGATTACAAGATGTAAATGTACCTTCTGTACTGACGTTTATTGCCTATTGGATTATTGGATTTCCGGTATGTATTTATTTGGGCAAAATTTTAGATATGGGTACCACTGGCATCTGGATTGGCTTGTTGACTGCTTTAACAAGTTCAGCAATTATGCTGTTTTTAAGATTTAACTATTTATCAAAAAAATTAATACGAGAAAAACATGAACTTACCTAAATTTTTATTGGGAGACAATACTGATCATATGGATGCAATTTTTGTAGTGCATACCGAGTTTCCGAGATTTGTTATCAATTTGGTAGATGATGAAATTGAATGGTTTGAAGATTTGCAGGGAGATGACGAAGAGGAACTTGCCGAAATCGTTTCCAGTTTAATTGAAGAAGCCACAGCATTTTATGACAGGGAAATGGAGCGTTATGGAAGTGAATAAATAGCCCGTTTTTTAATGGAAAAATAGTTTAAAAAACCTATTTGTTTTTTTTTGTTTTTTTTGCAGACTCCACCAATTCAAGTTTGCTTAATGTTGTTTTTGTTGTAAAAAAACCGTAATTTATAAAAGCATTATTTTTTTCTATTTTTTCAATAGTTCCAGTTGAATTTGATCCGGTAATTTTTATTTTATCATTGATTTTAAAAACGTAATCCGATTTTTGTTTTGCCGTTTTTATAGCTTCCTTCTGTTGAATTTCTCTTACTTTTACAACTTCAACCATCACTTCAGTTTCTGTGGTTTTAAGTTTTTCTTCTTCGTGTTTTTTTTCAACCTTTACCTTTAGTTTTTCTTTTTTTGTGACCGGTTTTATCGAATTCTTTTTCAAAAATTTTGCTTTCTCATTAGCGAGCCAGTTGTTAAACGCTGTGGTGAGCTCTTTTTTATTGTTTGTTTGAAAATATTTGTTCACCAGCTCATTAATTTTTCTTCCGTAAGCAAGCATTTTCTGATTGCTGTCGTATAATTCCTGAAAGTTTTCTAATTTTTCTTGAATTTTTTTCTGCTTTTCCGATAAATAATCAGATTTTTCAATTGCTTTTGATTTTTCTTTTTCTAGTGTTTCAGAAGTTTTTTGCAATATATTTCGCTCTTGCTGTAATTTTGAAATGGTTTTGTCTAACCTCACTTTTTCAACTTTTACCCTTTTTTTTGCCTTGTTGATTAAACTAAACGGAATTCCGTTTTTTTGCGCAACTTCAAAAGTAAATGAACTTCCTGCCTGCCCAATAAACAATTTAAACAAAGGCAGCAGTGTTTTTTCGTCAAATTGCATGCTGGCATTTACAACATTTTCCAATTCACTTGCCAAAACTTTTAAATTGGCATAATGTGTTGTAATAATTCCGAATGCCTTTTTTTCGTAAAATTCTTCTAAAAATATTTCTGCCAGTGCGCCGCCCAATTCCGGATCGCTTCCGGTTCCGAATTCATCAATTAAAAACAGTGTTCGATCATTGCATTTGCGTAAAAAATCGCGCATGTTTTTTAAACGATAGCTATAAGTGCTTAATTGATTTTCAATGGATTGATTATCTCCAATATCAGTTAATATATTTTCAAAAAAACAAGTTTCCGATCTAAAATGAACAGGAATTAACAATCCGCTTTGCAGCATCACCTGCAGTAAACCAATGGTTTTAAGCGTAATACTTTTTCCGCCGGCATTAGGGCCGGAAATCACAATTATTTGCTGATGGGGATTTAATTCCAATGTTTGCGGATAAGTTCCCAATCCTTTTTCCTTATTATTCAACAACAAAATAGGGTGAAAGGCATCTTTTAAAAAAACCTTCTTTTCTGAAGAAATTTTTGGCAAACAGGCGTTAATTGTTGTTGCATATTTTGCTTTTGCCCCAATTACATCTAGTTCTATAAGATATTTTTGATATTCAATTAAATCGGGAATAAATTCTCGTGTTGAATTTGTAAGTTCTTTTAGGATTCTTACAATTTCCTGATGCTCATCATACGACAAGTTTTGTAATTCCCTCGCAAATTGCAACGTGGCTTCCGGAGCAATAAATACAATGCTTCCTGTTTTTGAAGTTCCCAGCAAACTACCTTTCACTTTTTTTCGATGCATCGCCTGCACAGCTAAAACACGCTGATTGTCGATAACGGATTCGCGTATTTCATCTAAATAACCAGCAGCGTTGCAATGATTTAAGGATTTATTAAAACTTGTGCCAATTTTGGAACGAATTGAATTAATTTCACTGCGTAATTGTTTTAACAAAAGGGAGGCATTTTCGTGCACTTCAGCAAATGGAGTAATAATTGCGTTTATGTTTTCAACCAATTCTTTTTGGGTTCCAATTTCTTCTGAAAATTTAAAAAGTGCGGGATAGATCATCTTAAATTTATTAAAAAACTTAAGCAATTCAATAACTGTAGTGGCGTTGTTTGTTATTTTTAAAAAAGAAGCAGGTTCGAGGTAGCTATTTTCAATTTTTAAGAGATGAATTTCCTTCTGAATATTATCAAAATAGTGACTTGGAATTCGGTTGTCATTTTCCAGGGAAGAAAAGTATTCATTTACTTTTAGCAATTCCGGAAGAAGTATTTCTTTAGATTTTAAAGGCCTTATTTGTAGGGAAGCTTCCTTTCCTAATTCAGAAATACAATAGCTGCTTACCTTTTTTAAAACAGTAAAAAATTCTAAATCTGTTAATGTTTTTTCTGAAATACTATTCATAAATTGCGTTACTTTTGAAAAGTTAGACAAAAGTATAAATTAAAGACAAATATAAGCAGTGAATTTAAAAATTACCGAGAGTTGGAAACAGATATTGCAAGCAGAGTTTGAAAAGCCTTATTTTGAGGAGCTTATGAATTATGTGAAAGAAGAATATGCCATGAATAGTTGTTATCCGGCACCAGATCAAATTTTTGAAGCGTTTAATTTATGCTCTTTTGAGGAACTAAAAGTCGTAATTATTGGCCAGGACCCTTATCACGGAGAAGGGCAGGCTCATGGATTGTGTTTTTCTGTAAATGATGGGATTACGCATCCGCCATCATTAAAAAATATTTTTAAGGAAATTGAGTCCGATTTGTCAATTCCATATCCCGAAAGTGGAAATTTAGAGCGTTGGGCAAAACAGGGCGTGCTTTTATTAAATGCAACTTTAACAGTAAAATCAAAAAATGCGGGTTCTCATCAAAATAAAGGCTGGGAACAGTTTACAGATGCAGTGATTACAATTATTTCAGAAAAAAAGGAACATGTTATTTTTTTATTGTGGGGTGGTTATGCCAAAAAGAAAGGCAAAAAAATTGACCAAAAGAAGCATTGTGTACTCACATGCGGACATCCTTCTCCTCTAAGCGCAAACAGAGGGTATTGGTTTGGGAATAAACATTTCAGTAAAACAAATAACTATCTAAGAAACAATAACTTATCTGTTATAAAATGGTGATTAATATCATATTGTATATGTGTAATAATGGTTACATTTACAAAAATTAAATTAAATAAAATGAAAAATAAAATGAAATTATTTACAGTACTTTTTAGCATACTAATGTTGGTTAGTTGCAAGGATAAAGGAAACTATTCAAAAATAGATAATGAAACAACAGCCGCTAAATCAGATGTTCATAAAATTGTGGTGAAGGAATCTTTGGATGGCGGAACTTATACCTATTTAAATGTTGAGGAAAATGGAAATACCTATTGGATGGCGATACCGAATACACAGGTAAAAGTAGGCGATACTTATTATTATGACGGTGGTATGTTGATGAAGGATTTTGAGAGTAAACAACTTGAAAAAACTTTTGATGTCATAACTTTTGCTGAAGGTATAAGAACTACTGAAAAAACAGCTGAAAGCAATCAAGCTAATCCACATGAAAATGTAAATGCAAATCCGGCATTTAATGTTGACGTAAAAATTGAGAAACCGGAAAACGGAACCTCTTTAGGAGAACTACTTTCAGATAAAAAATCATTTTCCGGAAAATCTATCATTGTTAAAGGACAAGTAGTGAAAGTTAATAATGGCATTATGGATAAAAACTGGGTTCATATTGTAGATGGAACAAAGTTTGAAAATAAAGGGGATTTGACAATAACTACAAGTGAACTGGTTAAAGTTGGCGATACAGTAACCTTTAAAGGAAAGGTAGCTTTGGATAAAGAATTTGGAAAAGGCTATATTTATCCTATTATACTTGAAGAAGGAGAATTGATTAAATAGAAATTTAATAGAATCAAAGTTAGATTGAATAGAAAAAAGTGCCGAAAGGCACTTTTTTCATACTAATCAAACTTACTAAGAATGAAAACAAAGGTTACAAAACTCTGTTACATCTTATTTAAAGCAATTCATGTGCCACGATTAGAGGTGTTTAGTTAATTTATAGTTAAATCATAAACGTTAGAAAGTGCGCTTATTGAAAGTTAAAAAACTAAGAACTAATAACTTAAAACCAAAAACTATTTTTATTCCAAATGTCGTTGTGCTTTATAAGAAGACCTGACTAAAGCGCCACTTTCGACATATTTAAAGCCCATCGTCAATCCAATTTCTTTATATTTAATAAATTGTTCGGGCGTAATATATTCAATCACGGGCAAGTGTTTTTTACTTGGCTGTAAATATTGACCAATGGTTAAAACATCAACTTTGGCATTTACCAAATCTTGCATAGTTTCTATTACTTCTTCCTCAGTTTCACCCAAACCAAGCATAATGCCCGATTTTGTTCTGCGATGCCCTTGGTCTTTCATATATTTTAAAACTTCCAGACTGCGGTCATATTTTGCCTGAATTCTGACTTCGCGCGTTAAGCGTCTAACCGTTTCCAGGTTATGGGAAATTACTTCAGGAGCAACCGCTAAAATTCGGTCAATATTGGTTTTATTCCCTTGAAAATCGGGAATTAAGGTTTCAAGTGTGGTTTCAGGATTGGCCCTTCTAATGGCATTAATGGTTTCAGCCCAAATAATGGATCCACCATCTTTTAAATCATCACGATCAACAGAAGTTATAACGGCATGTTTAATTTTCATCAGTTTTATGGAGCGTGCCACTTTTTCAGGTTCTTCCCAATCAACAGTTTCAGGCCTACCCGTTTTTACACCGCAAAATCCGCACGAACGTGTGCAGGTATTTCCTAAAATCATAAAGGTAGCTGTGCCCTCTGTCCAACATTCGCCCATGTTCGGACAGCTTCCGCTGGTGCAAATAGTATTTAATTTATATTTATCAACTAAATTCCGTAATTCAGTATATTTTTTCCCAACCGGAAGTTTAACACGCAACCATGCGGGTTTTTGAATTTTATTTGGTAGTGAAGTGGTTTCTTGTGTCATTTTAAATAAAGATAGATTGCAAAAATACAAAGAAATTATAAACTATAAAGATACCAGGAACTAAAACCAATTAAAAACAAAATACCAAACCAACTCAGTATTTTAAGTTGAAAAGACGGTCGCCATTCCTCGGGGGTATGTTTACCGGAAATTAAGATATAATTCATTATGGCAAAAAATGGCGCGGTTAAGAACGATAAAATTGTTGCGACTTTTACTAAGAAACCCATTTCCGATTTAAAGAAACCCAGTATTGAAATGGTACCAATTGCCAAAAAAGCAATCCAAAACCAGTACATGTTTTTATACGATTTATCGGTAAGTAAATCGAAAGCCTTTGTCATGGCCCTTGGTGATGCATCTAACGTAGTGATCGTAGTGCTAAACATCGTAGTGAAGGCAGCGGCAGCAATAAAAATATACATTTCCGGTCCTAAATTTTTAGTGTAAAGTGTGATGAGTTGTTCGGAAAATTGAACAGCCCCAGAACTAAATGTTTCGCCGGAATTAAACATGACTATGGCGCCTAATGCAACAAAGCAAATACCAAGCACTATAGTGCTTAGAAATCCGATGTTAAAGTCAAAAATTGCCTGTTTTACTGTGAACTCATTGGATTTGTCTTTTTGTTTTTCAAGTGCCCAAAGCGATTGCCAAATAGAGACATCCAGTGGGGCAGGCATCCATCCTAAAAAAGCGATTAAAAATCCGACTTCAACAGTTCCTTTTGGAATAATTTGCACGAAACTTTGTGTATTTGTAGAATTAACAGCGGCCACAATTAAAGCAATAATGGTACTTACTGTTAAGGTAATAATGATTAATTTCATCAATTTATCGAGCAAATTATAACGTCCAATAATTAATATCGTAAGGCAAATGAGCGTAATAATGGTGCTCCAAATTACCGGATTTGTAGTAATTCCGAATAAATTTGCTGCCAATCCTGCTGTTACAACAGTTACTGCTGCCTGAATGGTGAACATTGTAGCAAGATTTAAAATAAAATAGGCAAGAAGTACGCCCTTTCCAAGCCTTTTATACCCATCCAACAAACTTTCGCCTGTTGCAGTTGCATATCTTGGACCAAACTGAAAAAAGGGGTACTTTACAATATGAATTAAAACCAACGCCCAAACCAATCCGAAACCAAAATCGGCTCCGGCTCGAGTGGATTGCACCAAATGGGAAACTCCAATTGCAGCTCCTGCAAAAAGTAAGCCCGGACCCAATTTCTTAAGCCAATTTGCTTTTTTTGAAATCAACTTTTAGAAGATTTTTTAATGATTTCTGCCAATAATTTTTTCGCTCTTGATAACTTTATTTTGATATTGCCAATAGGTTCATTTAATACTTCGGCCATCTCTTTGTAACTCATTTCCCTAAAATAGCGCAGATTTATAATTTCCTGATAATGTGGTTTTAACTGCTTTAAATAGTTTAGTAATTGCGCTAAATTTTGATCGATAATTAACTGATCTTCAGCAGATGGAGTTTCATCTGAAATTTTATATGCCTCAGATTGTTTTTTGTTTATTGAAATGGTTTCCGTACGTTGTTTTCTCAGATGATCTAAAAAAATATTTTTTGAAATAGAAATCAGCCAGGTTTTAAAATTGTAACTTTCGTTATATAAGTCAATTTTATCAAATGCTTTTGAAAAGGTTTTTATGGTGATGTCTTCAGCTTCGTCTTCGTCTTCAACTTTTAACAATTGAAAACGATAAACATCACTCCAATAAGTATTTAGCAACGTGTTAAAAGCCTTTTGGTCTTTTTTTCTTGCTTTTTCAATTAAATCGGCAATATCATTGTTTTTTTTTACCAATGTGTGGGTTTTGAAATCAAATTTTTTATAAAGATAAACATTTGTATCAAAATTAAAAATATTTCGAAAAAAGGAATAAGCAGTACTAAATCTCTTTCATTTAATTTTTTTGCTGAGTATCCAACAACCAAATACAAAAACAGGATTCGGACAAAAACCAAAATTGCAACAAGCTGCCAATTATAACGCAAACATAACAGTAAAGTGCCTAAAATCCAAAATAACAATTGTGAACTGAAAAACAAGCCCAGTAAAAATTTATGTACAGGTTTATATAAAGATGCAGTGGAAATATGTCTTCTCTTTTGATGAATCCAATCTTTAAAGTTTGTTTTTGGGACGGATTCCGTAAAGCTATTTTGTGAGCAGGAAATAGCTGTATTTTTTCTTGTTGCCACTTGGTTAATAAATAAATCGTCATCACCCGATTTAATATGCATATGATTTGCGAAACCGTTTACTTTAAAAAAAATCGATTTTGTATAGGCTAAATTTCGGCCAACGCCCATATAAGGAATTCCGGTTTTTGCATAGCCAAAATATTGAATGGCTGTTAATAGGCTTTCAAACCGAATAAGTTTGTTTAGCCATGATTTTTTTATTTTTTTATAAGCGCCATAGCCCAATACAATTTGATGTTCATTACTGAAATTATTGACCATTTCAGCTATCCAGCTTTCAGAAACAGGAATACAGTCTGCATCAATAAATAATAAATGTTCATGAGAAGCTGCTTTAATACCTAAAGTAAGTGCATACTTTTTGCTTCCCCAAAATTGTTCATTTTCTACAACATTTACAATTTTTATGGGGATTGAAGTTTCTTTTTTAAACCGCTCCATAACCTTTAAAGTGCGGTCACGTGAGCAGTCATTAATCATCACCAATTCAAAATGTTTATAATTTTGTTTTAGGAAAAGCGGTAGATTTTCAGTTAAGTTTTTTGCCTCATTTTTAGCGCAGATAATGACTGAAACAGGCAGATTGAAGTTATTTTCGGATGGTTTTATTTTAGAAAAAGAAAAAGAGCCAAAAATGAAAATGTAATAAATAAACTGAATACAAAAAATTACTATAAAAGCAATAAATAGATATTCGAGCATATCTTATTTATTTTCACATTGATCAGGCAATCTTCCGCAGTATCCGCAGGCTTCTCCGTCTTTATTTAAATGTGGATTTTGACTTGCGCAGGTTCCTGCAAATTTACCGTCTTTTTTCGCCCAAATTTTAATTGCTATTCCGGCAACACCAATAGCTAATAGGATAATTGTGATAAAGATTAGTTTCATGAAAATATATTATGGTGCAAAGATACAGATTTATCATTGATGAATAAATAATGAATTATATAATTTCTCATTGAATTAAATACAATAAAACACATCAATAATTACATTGTTAAGGAATTATACGCTAATATTAAGCTACATAGCTTTTTTTTGTAGAAAAAAATTATTATATTGTCAGTCAATTAATATTTAATGTTTTTTAAAATTTATTGTTTAACAACCATCTAAAACTTTAAGAATTATAAAAATTAATTGAATTAATAAATATTAATTGGTTTTTTTAACTAAAAGACTCGTCCATTTACATTAAATAGACGAGTCTTTACTATTATAAAAACAAGTGTTATTTTTTTACCAGTTCTTGTTGAACATTAGTTGGCACCAATTCAAAATTTGAAAATTTAGTGCTAAAACTTCCTCGACCTTGCGTAATGGAACGCAAGGTTGTTGAATATTTATACATTTCTGCTAAAGGTGTTTTGGCTCTAATGGTTTGATATTTACCTTCACTGTCCATCCCTAAAATTATGGATCTACGCGATTGTAAATCGGTCATGACATTACCCATTAATTCTTCAGGAACCTTTACGGAAAGCTCGTTAATTGGTTCCAATAATTTAGGTTTGGCATTTAAAAAGGCCTCTTTAAAAGCATGGCCTCCAGCAATTTTAAATGAAATGTCATTAGAATCCACGGCATGCATTTTACCGTCAAAAAGCATTACCCTAACGTCTCTGGCATAAGATCCGGTTAAAGGACCTTCTTCCATGACTTCTAAAATTCCTTTTAAAACAGAAGGTAAGTAACGCGCATCAATTACACCTCCAACAATGCAATTATAGAATATTAATTTTCCGCCCCAATCCAGGCTAATTTCATCTTTTCCTCTAATGTTAAATCCTTCAGGTTCCGGCATTCCTTCAAACCAAGGCTCAATTTTAATATGGACTTCTCCAAACTGGCCTGAACCTCCAGATTGTTTTTTGTGTTTATAACTAGTTGTTGCCGAACGTTGTATGGTTTCTCGATAGGCAATTTTAGGTTGTTCAAAAACTGCTTTTATGCCATAAGTGTTTTGTAAAACCCAGTCAATTGTTGCTAAATGCAATTCACCCTGACAGGATAAAATAAGTTGTTTTAACTCCGATGAATATCTAACGATTACGGTTGGATCCTGACTATGAATCTTTTTAAGCGCCTCGTTTAGTTTTTCATCATCGTTTTTATCAAAAGCTCTAACAGCTTTAGTAATTCTAGTTTCAGGATACTCAATAGGTTTTACAGTAATGTCACAGCCTTTTGTTCTGAGGGTGTCATTTGTTTCGGTAAATTTTAATTTTAAAGTGGCTCCAATATCTCCGGCACTTAATTTTTCAACCATTTCCCGATTTTTGCCATCCATAATATATAGCTGATTTACGATTTCAATTTCACCGTTTCTGGAATTCTCCAGCTTGTCATTTTGCTTAATTTCTCCCGATTTTACCTTAAAGAAACTAATTTGTCCCAAGTTAGGTTCAAACACCGTTTTAAAGACAAAAAGTGCAGTTGGTGCCTTAGCTTTACACTCAATAGGTTTACCTTCAATACTTTGTTCAGGTTTAAAATCGGCTGCAGATGGGGCGACATTGTCAATAAATCCCATTAAACGCCCAGTGCCCATATCATTTATGGCTGAAATGCAAAATACAGGAAACAATTCATGGTTTAGCATCCCTTTTTTAATTCCTTCGCGCATTTCATCTTCATTAAGCGTGCCTTTATCAAAAAATAGTTCCATCAAATTTTCGTCATTTTCAGCAGCTTTTTCAATCAACTCATTTTGCAGCTCAGCGGCATGTTCCATTTGATTGGCAGGAATTTTCAATTTTTCAGGTTTTCCTCCCTGGGGTCCAAATTTATACATTTTCATTTTTAGAACATCAATAATGCATTGAGCGCCATCAACAACCAATGGATATTGCACTTTAACTACATTTTTACCGACTAATTCAACAATGCTTTTATAGCTTTCGTCAAAATCTGCGCTTGGATGGTCAATTTGGTTAATTACAAATAAAGTTGGGCGCGAAAATCGGTCTACATAATCCCATATTATTTCTGTGCCAACTTCAACGCCATATTGTGCATTAATGACCATTACAACAGAGTCGGTAACATGCATTGTTGAAGCAATTTCACCAATGTAATCATCTAAACCGGGAGTGTCAATAATGTTAATTTTGTAGTTACGCCATTCTGTGTGTAGGGGTGTGGCAAAAACGGAAGTTTCTCTTTCATGTTCAATTGCGTGGTAGTCGGAAACAGTGTTTTTATTTTCAACACTACCACGGCGGGTGACTAATTCGGCTTCAAAGAGCATTGTTTCTGCTAATGTTGTTTTGCCACTTTTATGGGCGCCAACAAAAGCAACATTTTTAATGTGTTTGTCATCGTATATTTTCATAATTCAATGGTTTTTATTAAAAGTTTTATAAAAGTACAAACTTTTTCAATTAAAAATATGACTTATGTTAGGGTTTTTTAAAAGTGTTTTAATAATTAATTAAGGTTGAAAAATCCGTTTAAGGTTTCAGGCTGTCTATTTTACAGTTCAGCTGAAATAAACTACAATTGGGAAAGTAATTTTTTTTAGATTCCATGAAACTTCGCAAATTTGACCTATAAAACAACAATAACCTTAAAAACAAAAAGTATGCAACATTTAATTTTGGCCCTCGCATTATTGATTTCATCAATGATTTTTGCACAAACAACAACCAATAAATTAGAAGAAGGAATTTCAGTTACGGCATCAGTGGTAAATGCATTAAGTGACAAAGGAACAGTGAAATATGCTTTTTATAATGAAGAGAATTTCATGAAACAGCCAATGTATTCCAAATCGGCTTCTGTTGAAAATGGAAAAAGCACGGTCGTGTTTGAAAATGTTCCACAGGGAGTTTATGCTATTATTTGTTTTCATGATGAAAATGATAACAACAGAATGGATTTTGAGGAAAATGGCATGCCAAAAGAAAGTTATGGTTTGTCAAATAACATGATGAATTTTGGTCCGCCGGAATTTGATAGTTCAAAATTTGAAGTCACAGAGGAAGATTTAACTTTAGAAATTAAATTCTAAATTGCAGTTATCAAAAAAGTAAATTATTTAGAATGAAGTCTGATTTAAAATACATACTTAAAATTTCAGTGATATTAGCTTTTGCAATTTTTGTAGTAGAACGTTTACTGTCAAATAAAGGTTTCAATTTAACTATAAACGAATTGCTAATAGTTTTAAGTATACATTTTATGTATGCAGTAGTTTTAACATCAATAAACGCATATTTTTATAAATATTTGGAAACCAAATTTTCTTGGAAAGAACATTCTAAAAACAGATTGGTAATAGGTGCTGTAGGGTCTGTAACTTTTACAATGATTGGATTGGCACTTTTAAGATTAGTAACGCAGGTTGTTTTTTTAGGTAAACCCATAGAAAGTTTTTTAAACGATCCAAATGCAAAAAGCTATTATACCTTTGGTTTAGTGATCACTTTAATTGTTAGTTTGGTATTTCACACAATCTTTTTTTATAAAGCATTAACTGAGAAAAAAGTTAATGAGCAACAAATTGTTGCAAAAACAGAAACAGCCAAGTACGAGTCTTTAAAGAGTCAAATAGATCCTCATTTTTTGTTCAACAGTTTAAATGTGTTAACTTCATTAATAAGTGAAAACCCTAAGTTAGCTGAAAAGTTTACCACAAAACTATCAAAAGTGTATCGGTATGTTTTAGAACAAAAAAACAAGGATTTAATTGAATTGGATGAAGAATTACATTTTGCAAAAACGTATATGGAATTGTTGAAAATGCGGTTTGAAAATGGGGTGACCTTTGAAATTCCGGAAAAATCAAGTGATCCTGAATATAAAATTTTGCCGCTATCGTTACAATTATTATTGGAAAATACCGTAAAACACAATGTAGTTTCTGAAGAAAACCCGTTAAAAGTGACCATAACCGAAGAAAATGGATATTTGGTGGTTTCAAATAACTTTAGCCCTAAAACCATTATGGAAAACGGGACTAAACTAGGCTTAAGAAATATTATTGAAAGGTATCATTTAATCACCTTAAAAAAAGTGTTGATTGAAAAAACCGGTGAAAATTTCATCGTTAAATTACCATTATTAACTCAAAAAATAAATTTAATGAAAACAACAGACACACAACAAAATAATAAATATATAAGAGCAGTGGAAAGAGTAGAGGAAATTAAAGGATTTTATGCAAGTCTTATTTCTTATTGTATTGTAATTCCCTTTTTAGTATTTATTTACTTTAAATATACACCAAACTCTATTCAATGGTTTTGGTTTCCGGCACTTGGTTGGGGAATAGGTTTGCTGTTTCAAGGTTTTAAAGCATTTAATTATAATCCAATATTAGGAAGTGATTGGGAAGAGCGAAAAATACAAGAATATATGAATGAAGAAGATAAGCAATACTGGGAGTAAATATTTAATCAATAAAAAAAAGAAAAAAAAATGAAAACTTATTATACTGAAGAAGAGAAATATATAAGAGCAAAGAAAAAAGTTGATAATTTAAAAGGCTTTTATTCAAATTTGCTATCATATTGCTTAATAATTCCTTTTTTAATTTTTATAAATCTAATGACCGCTCCAAACCATTTGTGGTTTTGGTGGCCAATGTTCGGCTGGGGAATTGGTATTGCGTTTCACGCCTTTGGCGTATTTAATCATAAAATTGGATTAGGTAAAGATTGGGAAGAACGAAAAATTAAAGAGTTGATGAATGAAGATAAAAACAATAAATTTTAAAATGATGGATAATTATACAGAAGAACAAAAGTATGTAAGGGCTAAAAAGAAAGTAAAATCAATAAAGGGTTTTTATGTACATTTAGTGGTTTATCTTTTGGTAAATGGGTTTATTTTACTCTCAAGAGCATTATCAGATGGAGGATTGGAAGTTTTTTGGGAATGGCAATCGTATAATACGCCTCTGTTTTGGGGAATAGGATTGGCTTTTCACGCCTTTGGGGTTTTTGGAATGGATATTATTTTAGGGCGAGATTGGGAAGATCGTAAAATAAAAGAAATGATGGATAAAGATAAACGAGATACTTGGCAATAAGAAAAAGTTGAAAGTCTACATTAAAAAATGATAAATAATAAAATGAATACGGTTAAACAATTTTACAACGAATGAAAGTAGTAATTATTGAAGATGAAAAGCCAGCCGCAAGAAGGTTGAGCAGGATGCTAAATGAAATAGGGATAGAGCCATTAACCATGTTGCATTCAGTTGAAGAGTCCATAAATTGGTTTCTGAATAATGAGCATCCTGATTTATTATTTCTTGACATTCAACTTTCCGATGGATTGTCTTTTGAAATTTTTGAGGAAGTTGAAATTAAAAGCGCCATTATTTTCACAACAGCTTATGAAGAATACGCATTGAAAGCCTTTAAATTAAACAGTGTCGATTATTTGCTGAAACCTATTGACAGTGACGAACTTGAAAATGCCGTTAATCAGTTTAAAGAGTTGAATTCCAGTGCTTCAAAAAATGTTTTAAATCTTGAACAAATTAAATATTTGATTTCCCCAACCAATAAAAATTATAAAACGCGATTTACGGTAAAAATTGGCTCTCATATAAAAATGATTTCTATTGAGGCAATTGAATGTTTTTACAGCGAAAATAAAGCAACAAATATTTATACCATTGACAACAGAACTTACCCAATTGAAGATACGCTGGAGCAATTGGAAGATAAGTTAAAACCAAATATTTTTTTTAGGGTAAATAGGCAACATTATATAAACATTAATGCCATAAAAGATATTGTTTCTTACTCAAACAGCCGATTAAAAGTGGTGCTAAATTGTTTCAAAGATTCAGAAATTATTGTAAGCCGTGAACGCGTTAAAGATTTTAAAGCATGGATAGATAATTAAAAAGGCAAAAGTTAGATATTAGAAGTTAAAACTCAAAATGAACTAATAAATAAAACAACTCTAGGCATTTTAGGCACTCCAAACTTGAAAGTTAGAAGTTAAAAATTCACCCCAAAAAAACTCCCAGAATCTAAAATAACATATACTTTATACGAACTTCAAGAAACCTTTTAACAAAATATATTTTTAAATGCTTCATTTTCTTTTTGTTATAATAAAATAAATTAAGTAAATTTGCACTCCTTTTAACGAGAGCAGATTTTAAAAGGAGTCATAAAAAAAATAATGTAAACCAACTCTTTGCGTTATTATCGTTTAAAAATCTGAATAACAATAAGATACAAATAATTATCATCAGCAAAGTATGTCTGAAGAAACAAAAAAAACTGAAGAGCAAAATGATGCTACTGAAGTAAATCAAACAGCGGCGAAAGCCCAAAAAGAAACTTCAAAGGAAGTTACGGAAAAAGTTGAAGCTCCAAAAGCTAAAAAAGAAACGACTAAAGAAGTAGCAGAAACAGTTGAGGCTCCAAAAGCACCAAAAGCTGAAAAGGTTGCTAAAGAAGAAGTAGCAGAAACAGTTGATGCACCAAAAGAACCAAAAGCTGAAAAAGTTGCTAAAGAAGAAGTAACTGAAACAGTTGATGCACCAAAAGCACCAAAAGCTGAAAAAGTTGCTAAAGAAGAAGTAGCTGAAACAGTTGAGGCTCCAAAAGAACCAAAAGCTGAAAAAGTTGCTAAAGAAGAAGTAGCTGAAACAGTTGAGGCTCCAAAAGCACCAAAAGCTGAAAAAGTTGCTAAAGAAGAAGTAGCTGAAACAGTTGAGGCTCCAAAAGCACCAAAAGCTGAAAAAGTAAATCCGGAAGAATTTTTAGCGAATTTTGACTGGCACATGTACGAAGAAGGTATTGAAGCTGTTGATGCAGAAAACTTAAAAGCCTTTGAAGCAGCATTGGATGTTACTTTAGGAATAGTTAGTGAGCGTGAAGTAATTGAAGGTATTGTTATAAGAAAAACGGAGCGTGAAGCAATTATTGATATCAATGCAAAATCTGAAGGCGTTATTTCATTAAATGAATTTCGTTACAACCCAAATTTAGCCGTTGGAGACAAGGTTGAAGTTTTGGTTGATAAAAGAGAAGACAATACTGGTCAATTGGTATTATCTCATAAAAAAGCAAGAGTTATTAAAGCTTGGGAACGTGTAAATAATGCCCACGAAACAGGTGAAGTTGTTAACGGATTCGTTAAATGCAGAACTCGTGGAGGTATGATTGTAGATGTTTTTGGAATTGAAGCATTCTTACCAGGCTCACAAATTGATGTGAAACCAATTAGAGATTACGATCAATATGTTGATAAAACAATGGAATTCAAAGTGGTGAAGATCAACCATGAATTTAAAAATGTTGTGGTTTCGCATAAAGCACTTATTGAAGCTGATATTGAAATTCAAAAGAAAGAAATTATTGGTAAATTAGAAAAAGGTCAGGTACTGGAAGGTGTTGTTAAAAACATTACTTCATATGGCGTTTTTGTTGATTTAGGTGGTGTTGATGGATTAGTTCACATTACAGATTTATCTTGGTCAAGAATCAATCACCCAAGTGAAGTAGTTGAATTAGATCAAACCTTAAATGTTGTAATTCTTGATTTTGATGATGAGAAAACCAGAATTCAATTAGGATTAAAACAATTAAGCAAACATCCTTGGGAAGCACTGGACGAAAACATTAAAGTTGGTGATAATATAAAAGGTAAAGTAGTTGTAATCGCTGATTACGGTGCTTTTATTGAAGTGTCTAAAGGTGTTGAAGGATTAATACATGTATCTGAAATGTCTTGGTCTACTCATTTACGTTCAGCTCAGGATTTTGTGTCCGTTGGCGACGAAGTGGAAGCTCAAGTATTAACTCTAGACAGAGAAGAAAGAAAAATGTCTTTAGGAATTAAACAATTGCATCCAGATCCTTGGACCAATATTGCTGAAAAATACCCTGTAGGTTCAGTTCACACCGGAACAGTTCGTAATTATACAAACTTTGGTGTTTTTGTTGAATTGGAAGAAGGTATTGATGGTTTGGTTTATATTTCTGACCTTTCTTGGACTAAAAAAATTAAACACCCATCAGATTTCGTTTCTGTAGGTGATAAATTGGAAGTTCAGGTATTAGAGTTAGATGTTGAAGGACGTAAATTAAATTTAGGTCACAAACAAACCAATGAAAATCCTTGGGATGCTCATGAAGAGAAATTTAAAATTGATTCAATTCACGAAGGAACTGTAAAAGATAAAAGCGATAAAGGATTAATAGTATCATTGGAAGATGGTGTTGAAGCTTTTGTTCCAAGTCGTTTCATCGTAAAAGAAGATGGCACTAAATTGGCTAAAGGAGATGTTGCCAAATTCAAAATAATTGAGTTCAACAAAGAATTTAGACGAGTAGTAGCTTCACATACCTCAATTTTTAAAGCTCAAGAAGAGAAAAATGTAAAAGCAGCACAACAAAAAAGTGTTGAAAATGCTGAAAAAACGACTCTTGGTGACATAGGAAGTGATCTTGCTGCATTAAAGAAAAAAATGGAAGGCGGGAAATAATCTTGATTCCATTTAAATAATAAAAAGCTGTATCAATTTGATACAGCTTTTTTGTTTTTATTACGACTATAAAAATTATCTTTGTCGTCTAAAATTAAGTGATGGCACTAATTAAATCAATTTCAGGAATAAGAGGTACAATTGGAGGAAAAGTAAGTGATAATTTAACCCCAATTGATACTGTTAAATTTGCCGCAGCATATGGTATGTGGCTTAAAAATCATACAGATAAAAAGGAACTTACTATAATTTTAGGCAGAGATGCCCGAATTTCAGGTAAAATGGTAAGTAGTTTGGTGAGCAATACACTTGTAGGCTTAGGGATCAACGTTGTAGATATCGGATTGTCTACAACACCAACTGTTGAAGTTGCTGTTACACTTGACGCTGCAGACGGCGGTATTATTATTACTGCCAGTCACAATCCAAAACAATGGAATGCCTTAAAGTTGCTAAACAATAAAGGAGAATTTTTAAGTGCTTTAGATGGGGAAGAAGTTTTGGCAATTGCGGAAAATGATGCTTATATTTTTTCAGAAGTAGATAATTTAGGTCGTTTTAGGAAGAAGCCAAATTACATCAATAAACATATTAGAGAAGTTTTGAATTTGGAATTGGTAAATATTGAAGCCATAAAAAAGGCCAAATTTAAAGTGGTAGTTGATGCCGTTAACTCAACTGGAGGTATCGCAATTCCAGCTTTATTGGAAAAATTAGGCGTAGAATGTGTTGAATTGTATTGTGAGCCTAATGGTGAATTTCCACACAATCCTGAACCTTTAAAGGAGCATTTAACCGATATCTCAGAACTTGTGGTTAAAGAAAAAGCTGATTTAGGAATTGTGGTTGATCCGGATGTAGACAGGCTTGCGATTGTTTGTGAAGATGGTTCAATGTTTGGTGAAGAATATACGTTAGTTGCCTGTGCAGATTATGTGTTGGGTAAAACCAAAGGAAATACGGTATCTAATTTATCATCGTCAAGAGCTTTAAGAGATATCACTCTAAAACATGGTGGCAAGTACCAGGCAAGTGCTGTTGGTGAAGTAAATGTGGTTACTTTAATGAAATCAACAAATGCAATTATAGGAGGAGAAGGAAATGGCGGCATTATTTATCCTGAATCTCATTATGGTAGAGATTCTTTGGTAGGCGTTGCTCTATTTTTATCACATTTAGCTACATTAAAAATATCTTGTAAACAATTAAGAGACAGCTATCCTGCTTATTTTATGAGTAAAAATAAAATTGAATTAACACCTCAAATTAATGTTGACAACATTTTAAGCACCATAGCTTCAAATTATAAAAATGAAGATGTTATTACTATTGATGGGGTGAAAATTAATTTTGAAACGGAATGGGTGCATTTAAGAAAATCAAATACAGAACCAATTATCAGGATTTATACAGAAAGCACTTCACAAAAAGGAGCTGATGCCTTAGCGCAAAGGTTTATCAATGAAATTAAACAAATTAAAATTTAGCCCAAATTGTTAACAATTAAAATTAAATCCACATTGAAAAAAATTAGTATAGCAATTTTATTGCTGACAAGTGTAGTGTCTTTTTCCCAAACAAATTCTGAAAAAATAAAAAATGATTTTAGAGATGTAAAAAGTAACAAAGGTAAATTATTTGTTTACTGGGGATGGAATAGAGATCATTATTCAACTTCTGACATTACTTTTAAAGGTTCAAATTATAACTTTACTTTAAATAATGTAAAATCAGATGACAAACCAAAGCCTTTTGGCATCTATTATTTTAAACTTGATGAATTAACAATACCTCAAACTAATTTTAGAATAGGTTATTTTTTCAAAGAAAATTATACATTATCTATTGGTTTAGATCATATGAAATATGTAATGCGTAATAATACCACCGTAAAAATTGATGGGAATATTAATACTGAAGGAATGTATGATGGAAATTATACAAATAGTGATATTCTATTAACTGAAGATTTTTTGCTTTTTGAGCATACAGATGGTTTAAATTATGTGAATGCTGAAGTTAGCAGATTTGACAATCTTGATAATTGGCTGAAATTCCCAATTAAAAATATTGACATTAATTTAACTGAAGGCGTTGGAGTAGGTGTATTGTATCCTAAAACAAATACTACGTTGTTAGGTAAAGAAAGGTATGATGAGTTTCATGTCTCAGGATATGGGATATCGGCTCATGTTGGGTTGAACATTACTTTTTTTAAACACTTTTTTATTCAATCTAATATGAAAGTCGGCTATATTAACATGCAAGATATTAGAACTACAGGAAGTACAACAGATTCTGCCTCACAGCATTTTACTTTTCTTGAAAACATGTATGTTTTTGGCGCTAAATTTAATTTAACGAAATAGTTAAGCTAAAGACCTGATCGATTTTCGAAATACAAAGCTTCTTAAATATAAAATTATTTATTTATTTTAGGAGCTTTGTCTTTGTGTTTAAAGCGCTTATGCGTCCAAAAGTAGTATTCTGGCTGGGTACGGATTTGCTTTTCAACTTTATCTATAAAAATATCAGTCAACTCATAATCAGGAAATTTTTCGGCTTCATTGGAAATTAAACTAAATGAAGTTTCGTAATAGCCTCGTTTTATTTTCTTTGTTTCTATATAAACCATATTCATCTTGAATCTCTTTGCCAACATTTCAGCACCTGTATGTATAGGCACTTTAATGCCTAAAAATTCACTCCAATAAAATGTTCTGGACAGTTGCGGTGACTGATCGCTAAGTAAGCCGTACATCGCCTGAATACCGTGCTTATGGTTGTATTTAATTTCGGAAATAATTTTTGAAGTCTGTATTAAATTAGTGCCAAATTTTGCTCTGGATTTTAATATTTTTTCATTTAAATAAGGATTTTTAACTTTAGTAAATGCCGCATATCCTTTATATTCCACAAAGGAATCTAAACTCATAATCCATTCCCAATTTGCATAATGCAGACCTGTGAGAATTACACTTTTTCCATCCTTATACAATTCATGAAATAATTCGAGATTGGTGTATTTATACCTTTTGTAAACTTCTTCTTTGGAAACCGTGAAGGACTTTATCATTTCAACAAAAACATCAACAAAATGGCGATAAAACTTTTTACGGATTTCAATAATTTCTTCATCAGTTTTTTCTGGAAAAGCCAACCTCAAATTATTGAACACAACTTTTTTCCGGTAGCCGATCACGTAATAAACCAGCAAATAAAAAACATCTGAAATAGCGTATAAAACGCGAAAAGGCAACATGGAAATAAGCCAAATTACCGGATAAACCAAGATGTAAATCAATAAATTCATCATATGGGTGCAAATATCGTATTTAATTTTTGAATATTATTTGATTGGTGCATAAACAAGGAAATGGTATCGGCATTTTTTTATACTTTCGCAATCTAAAATAAAGAAGAATGAATATAAGCCCTGTACTATTAATACTTATTGCTGCCAATGTGATGATATCCATTAAAGGTTTTAGCGATAACTTATTTTTTGATAAATATAAATTTCAAATAGGCGCTATTTTAAGAGGTGAAAAAGTAAGAATGTTTTCATCGGCGTTTTTACATGTAGATTATATGCACTTAATCTTAAATATGTATGTTTTATATATTTTTGCCCCACAAATTATTCTCAACCTTGGCGTTGTGAAATTTTTGATTCTTTATTTTGGCAGTTTGGTTGCTGGAAGTGTTTTAACGCTCAGTTATCATAAAAAAGAATTGTATTATACCGCAGTAGGTGCTTCCGGCGCGGTTGCAGGTATAATTTATGCCGCTATTTTATTAAACCCAGCTATGCAACTTTTTATGTTTCCGCTGCCAATTCCAATTCCAGGGTATATTTTTGGTATTGGTTATTTGGTCTATTCTATTTATGGCATGAAAAATAAAGTAGGCAATACTGGGCACGCAGCACATTTGGGAGGCTCAGTTGGAGGTTATGCGTTGATGTTGTTGGTGTATCCGGAAGTGTTTTTACAAAGTACCTCTACCGTTATTTTATTGGGAATACCAATAGTACTTTTATTAGTATTCGGAAAAAGATTTTTATAAAAAAAAGCCAAACTTATGTTTGGCTTTTTTAGAGCGAGAGACCGGGCTCGAACCGGCGACAGTCAGCTTGGAAGGCTGAAGCTCTACCAACTGAGCTACTCTCGCAATCGGTGGCAAATATACAATCCTTTTAGAATTTTACAAACGTTTTTTTAAGAATTTTAAAACTTTTTTAAATAATGGTATCCTAATTTTTTATAGCCATCATTTTCATAAAACCGGTGTGATTTCTCATTTTTAATATAAGTATTTAATTCAGAAGCTTCATAGCCAATACTTTGTGCGTAATTGTGAATCCATTCGAATAATTTTTTACCCAATCCTTTATTTCTGTAATTTTTTCCAATGACCACATGATCAGGCTCAACCGTTTTTCCGGAATAGTGTCGTGTCAAAAACCATAAACCCGAAATACCAACCAATTCCTCATTTAAATACACGCCAATGCACTTATAATGCTGTGTTGTCATTTCTAACAAGCGTTTTTTTAAGATAATTTCAGAGGTATTTGTGTTCAATTCTCTTAGCAGAGGTAAAATAGTAAATATATTTTCTTTCTCAATTAATTTAATTTCAAGATGTTCCATATTAATAGTAAATTAGCATCATTTATGTCAATAGTATGGAAATAATTTCAGAAAAAGAATTGTTTCCATATTTATGTGAATAATCCCATTCAATTAAAAAATTAAAGGCTCATGCAATGATACATATTAAAGAAATTTTGGCTCAGGATACGTTTCCAATAAGGTTGGAGGTTTTGCGGAAAAACATTCCGCTGCCTCATGAATTTAATGGCGATTTTGATACAGATACCATACATTTTGGAGCTTTTAAAAACGATGAACTTATTGCGGTTTCCAGTTTTATGAAAGCAAGCAATCCGAATTTTGACGGAAGTCAATACCAACTCAGGGGAATGGCCACTTTAACCAAATATCAGGGTTCTGGTGCTGGGAAATTGATGTTACAACAAGCCTTTGTAATTTTAAGGAAAAAAAATATTGTTGTTTTATGGTGTAATGCGCGTATTGTGGCTTTGAGCTTTTACAAAAAACAAGGATTTGAAACCTTTGGTGAAAAATTTGAAATTCCTTATGTTGGAGAACACTATGTGATGTTTAAAGAATTAAAATAATTAAATATTTTAGGGCTAAAAAATTAATTTGGTATCGATTAACGCCATTCACTGTTGTTTTATTGCGTTTTATGTTATAATTAATACCATTTAGGAAATTTCTATTTTTTCTATCGAAAAATTTACATTAGATTTGTTAATTATAATTTGTTAGAAATAAATTGCTATACAACAAATTAAATATTTTTTCAGAGTCTCGATAAAATAAATAAATGAAAAATAAATTAATAATTTTATTTTTTTTGGGGTTTTCTACACTTTTAATTGGGCAGGAAACCACTGAAATAATTAAATTAAAAAAGGCGCTTCAACAAGAATTGATTGATACCTCAAAAGTCTCAATTCACTTAAAAATCGCAAAACTCTATTTTAATAGTAATACAGATTCCACTTTTGTTAATTTATCCAAAGCTTTGGTATTGGCAATAAAGTCAGGTGATCAATCTAAAATTGCCCTAACTTTAAATAGGACTGGATATTATCATGAAAAAACAGCTAACTACAAAGACGCCATTGATCATTATAATAAATCTTTATCTATTTTTCAAAAACTGAGTAATAAAAAAGAAATTGCTGTTTTATACAATTCTCTTGGTTACAATTACTCCAAGTTATATGCTGAGGATAGTGCTATTGAATATTATTTAAAATCATTGTCACTTAATAGGAAAATTTCAAACCAACTGGGTATTGCGTCAAGCTACACAAACATTGGGAACTTATATTATGAAGAGGGAAATTACAATTTGGCTGAAAAATATTTTAAGGACGCATTGCTCATTTATGAGAAGCTGAACCATAAAAATGGGATTTCAACCTCTTATACAAATATTGCAAATGCATTAGCGGACAATGGAAAAGTAACAGAAGGATTAAATTATTATAAAAAATCTATTGCAATTGAAGAAGAATTGGGGGATGAATATGGCATTGCAATTAATTATAACAATATTGGCGATTGCTATATTAATTTGAAACAATATAAAGAAGCACTTGAATATCTTGAAAAAGCATTAAAAATTGGTGATAATATTGGTGAAAGGGAATTACAGTCTTTAGCGCTTTTAAATATTTCAGATGTTAAAAATAAACAAAGAAATTATCAAGGTGCCATTCATGCTGCAAGAGAAAGTTATGCAATAGCCGATTTATTAGGTAATTTAGACTATAAATTAGAAAATTTATTGAATGCGTCCATAGCCTACGAGGGTTTGGGGAACAATGACCTGGCTTTAATACGTTTAAAAGAATATTCAGCAATAAGGGATAGTTTAATAAAAATGGATAGGATTAAAAAGAGTAAATTATTCAATACCTTGAATGATTTAGAAAAATCTCAGTACACCATTGTTAATTTATCTAAATCAAATGAGATTTCACAATTAAAATATGACAAAGAAAAAAAATATACTCATTTCTTAATTATTGCTATAGTTATCTTTGCATTTCTGCTTATTTTATTGATACTTCAGAATTCTTCTAAGAAAAAGGCTTTTAATTTATTGGAGTTTAAAAATTACGAGGTGAATAAAATGAAAGACGAAATTCATGGGCAAAGCGAAAAATTAAAACAACTCAATAACACAAAAGATAAATTTTTCTCCATTATTGCTCATGATTTAAAAAATCCATTTAATTCAATAGCTGGTTTTACAGAACTTATGATTGAAAATAATGATAAATATGATGAAACAAAAAGATTAAAATTTTTAAAAGTAATTAAAGGTGCAACGGCAAAAGTTTCTAGTTTGCTTGATAACCTGCTTATTTGGGCAAATTCACAATCGGGTAAATTAAAATTTCATCCAAAAAATTTAAATTTGGTTCAACAAGTTTTCGATGTCGTTTCATTCCTTGAAATTCAGGCAATAAATAAAGATATCGATATTTTAAATACGGTTGAAAAAAGCATTTTTGTGAAAGCCGATGAGAATATGTTAGATACCATTCTTAGAAATTTAATCTCAAATGCCATAAAATTCACCCAGCCAAAAGGAGAAATACAAATTTTTTCAACCTTAAAAAATAATTTTGTTGAAATTACGGTAAAAGACAATGGGGTTGGACTTTCAGAGGAGGAAACAGCGACATTATTTAATGAGAGCGAAATAAGCACCAGTTTAGGCACTTCAAATGAACAGGGCTCAGGTTTGGGATTATTATTATGCAGAGATTTTGTGGAAACTAATGGTGGTAAAATTTGGGTGGAAAGTGTTGTAAACAAAGGCAGCGAATTTAAGTTTACCTTACCAATTTGGAAAGAGTAATCTTGTATAATAAGTATATAAAATAACAAAAAAACCGGACAATTTGCCCGGTTTTTTTAGCGTTTTTAACAAGTGTCAATTACCTAAAATAGTCACGTTACCTTAGTGAATTATTCAAATTGTTTTGAAATAAAAAGCTTTCCTGATATAAAATTTGATATATTTGATATGCAAATGTTTAATTGGATGATTTCAAAATTGTAAAAAGGTTAAACAAATGCATAAATTAAAGTACATACTAATTAAGTTACTAAGAAAAAAACCAGGCAATTTGTCTGGTTTTTCTCATATAGGTTAGTATTACAAATTAATTTTTCTTGACATTAAAATGCTTCCGTAAAAATTAAAATGTAATAAATTCCGGTTATGATAAACACAACACCTGCAATAATGCGCATTGCTTTTTCAATTTTTGTAAT
>Ga0209414_1000042_pt1 | contig 49485 bp, 81 predicted proteins | sample LakVidmifraction_4_FD_181154 | JGI IMG/M metagenome (GOLD analysis project Ga0209414, IMG submission 181154) | Hypersaline microbial communities from Lake Vida, Antarctica - Brine Hole Two &gt;0.2 micron (SPAdes) (version 2) | ecosystem: Environmental > Aquatic > Non-marine Saline and Alkaline >...
ACTTTCAATAAGACGAAAAATTCTCTATACGTTGGCTTTTTAGGCTTAGGATCAATACTTATCTTTTCAGTCGTCCACTCAAAGTTTGGCTCAACATTTGATCCAACTTGGCAACAATTTGAGAAAAACTTCCAACAAAAACTAAATAGTTTTCCAATTAGCGTTAGTGGAAACAAAAAGATTAAAACCCAAGACGACCAAAACAAGGGACAATATCCTATGAATTTTGGTTCTCTTCCAAGGGTAAACCTGTGAAGTCGGACCATCCAGCCGTTTTTATTTACTTTTTTTCCGTATTTACGTTCGATGTTTTCTTTATTCATAATATATTGTTTCGTGCTAATGTTAGTCGGTTTCAGACTTATGCGTTTCGTTCAAGACTCCACGTTCCGTTAGTATAAAGATTAATTGAATATCCGCAAAACTGTAAATATGCTACGTTTTCAATATGCAGTATTGGCATAAAATGTGCGGTTTTCTTTTTTTCGAGATACGCTTTGCATTCTTCGGCGTTATGTTTCATTTCGTCAGCTACCTCTCCATAGGTTTGCGAAACATTTTTTAAGAATTCTTTAATTTCCGATAAATCATTCATATTTTATCTATATTACTTTGAACGGTCTGTATAACGCCTAGTAATGAATCGGGCAGTCCTGAGTAGTCCATACGCTACCGCAATTATTGAAATAGTTAGGACAATCCAAATTAGTAGCTTAAGTTCAAGAACCATTAGGGTGATTAAGAAAATAATCAGCGCCACCGTAGAAGTAATAACCAGAAGGAGAAAGGAATAAGATACGTTTTCGATTGTAAAACCATCCTCAATGCATCCACTGAGATCGTCAAATATACAGTTAATTTCATATCCTACTGGTTCGTCCTTGACATATCCAATTAGCATTTTAAAAATATGAATACCCATAGGATACCAAAAAACTAAAAATGCGATTGTTGCGATGGTTATTGCGATTGCCGTGTTTGTCATATTGTGTGTTTGTATTTTGTTTGTTTCGTATTAATATTAGCAGAACTTAAAGCTTTGTCAATTTAATCTTTTTAATGAGTTATCCCACGGGTATAATTCTTTTAACGCTCCAATTTGTTCCTTTATCTGTGGAATCTAAAATATAATGACTTCCATCGTCCTCGTCCGACTCCATAAAAACCGAAACTTGTCCACGATGTTTTACTCCAACCCTCATAAAAGTTTCAAAATTGCGATTGGGATCGTTTGCCCACTCGTTAGAATTAAGACTAATAGAACCGTAAGAATGGTGACTGGCACGAACGGCAAAAACGTCAATTAGTTCAGCAAGGCAGTTTAGAAAATCCTTGTTTTTCGCACCAGAATATTCACCGCAAAAAGTAATTGCAAATTCCCCATTGCGCTTGAAATCACTCCAAGTTTCGCGGCTAACAAAACTTGTTTGCGGAATTGTTTCGCTTTTTACTTTTTCAAGTGGCTCGTAACTTTCTAGGTAGTCAAAAAGCTTTTCGATTGTTACTTCGATTACAGCTACGTCAGTAAAAGCACTTCCATTGTGAGCGGCCAAACTAATCTTCCAAGCCCCTAACGGACAAAACAAAAGATGCGTGCTCCATTCATTCAACGATGCCTCGCTAATCGTAAGACCCTTGCGTTTGCATATTTCTCTGGCTTTTTTCATCGCAAAGCCTTGACACCAAATTGGGAGTGGTGTAGAGTAAACTAACTTCTTATTTTCAGATTTCATATTTTTTATTTGATTTTAAAAGGAGATACCTGTAGTTCGGCCAAGTGTGAAGGTTTGACGTGGAATCCGGCACTACCTTCCCACCGAATCGGCACTACCTCGTCGCTGTCGAACAGGTTCGAGGATAGCGTTACGGGAAACCCCCTGTGGGTGACTTTTATCTTATCGGTGAGCATCTGACATAGCTCCTTCATCGACTTGGGCGTTTTCATATTCTTATCCTATCACCATTAACCACCACTGTCAATTTAATTTTTTACTTATCACACGGATGGTGTCCAAATCTTAAAAAATATCTTTTGGCTTTTAACCAAATAATTCTTCCGCTTTTTTTCGGCGCGTAAAATCCCCATTCCCTAAAGTGTTTTCCAAAAACCAAAAGGGTCCAGCAACCGCCCTGCAAAACCTTTACTTTGTGCTTATAAAGTGCTGGCCTAAACCTAAATGATCCAATTTTTAATTGTTCTTCGCCCGTTGGCGATATATCAACATAACTTCCAGATAAAACAATTGTGGCAAACCACGTTGGATGATCGTGAAAATATCTAAGGTCGTCGCTGCCAATCCATTGATGCAGTCTAATGGAGAAAAAATAAAAATCTATTAGCCATCTGTAGGCATACGGACACTCGGAATTTCCAAGCGGCTGTTTCCATGTAATAAATTTCATTTTTAAAAGGGTGCAGTGGGAAGGATTCGAACCTCCGCCCTTCGGGTTTTCAAGCCGACGCTCTGTTCTTTATAGGTCAAAGAACCTAATCGCCTTTTACTAACATTTTACAAATCCGAAATCTATGTTCGTGCACGAACTTCGATCCGATTTTTTGTTAATTTTCAGCAAGACACTTTCGCCATTGTAGCTACCACCGCATAAATTGTGTTTTTTTGTTTTGTTTTTAAAGTGGAGCAGCAACAAGGATTTGAACCTTGATCTTCGGGTTTTCACGCCGACGCTCTTAACCTAATTCGGTTTTAACCTTATTAAGTCCTTCGCGCATTATTGATAATATTCTTTCAAGCCCGAAATCTCCGCTGATGCATGAACTTTGATCCGATTTTTTGATAATTGTTATTAACAACTTTTGCGCCGTTGAGCTATTGCCACATAAATTTTAGCCGACAGGTATAATTCTTTTAATACTCCAATTCATTCCATTGTCCTTGGAATCTAAAATATAAAAACTTCCATCGTCGTTGTCTGACTTCATAAAAACAGCGGCTTCTCCGCCGTGTTTTAGACCAAACTTAATAAAAGTTTCAAAATTGCGGTTGGGATCATCCCTATATTCGTTAGAATAAAGAGTAATAGAGCCGTAAGAGTGATATCCAGCGCGGACGGGGAAAATATCAATTAATTCCGCAAGGCAATTTAAAAAATCCTTTTTTTTCGCAACGGAATCTTTACCGCAAAAAGTAATTCTAAATTCCCCATTGAGTTTGAAATTATTCCAAGCTTCACGATTGATAAAATTTGTAGCTGCGATTGTTACTTCTTCGGATGGTTCGTAATTTTCTAGAGCCTCAATAAACATATCAATTGTTATGCTAACCGTCGTGGGACTATCCTGTCCATCGTTGTCAGCCAAACTAAGGTTCCAGTCCGGATTTGCGTTTACTCCTCGCGGACAAAACCAAAGATAATTACTTCTTCTGCTTCTTCTTCGGAAGTCGCTAACGACAAGCCCTTTACGTTTACATATTTCGCTGGCTTTTTCCATTGCAAAGTCTCTAGCCCAACTTGGGACTGGCGCACAGTAAATTACTTTTTTGTTTTCAAATTTCATATTCTTATATTATCACTATCAACTGCCATTGTCAAGTCATTTCGAAAATCTTTTATTTATTTCTCGGCGTCAAACAATAAGACTCCGATAATAAATAATAATCATAATCTAATAATATTAATTTTATCTTGTGGATAATTTCCAAGTGGCTGTTTTTGATAACTATCAGTAGTAAAAATCATATCAATCCCACTATCAATAATTACTTTTACCCCTTGGGAAAAAATCCCATGAGTGCAAAATAGATAGATTTTCCCGCAATTTTTAGTTTTTAATATTTTAGCAATCTCGATAAAGCTTCGTCCGCCATCTAAAATGTCATCGAGGATCATAACGTCGCGGCCCTTTAAATCATCAGCATATACAATCGTTTCTTTTATTTTCCCCGTAGAAAGTTCGCGCAATTTATCACATCGAATAAAATCCGTATGGCTAAAATACGCCGCAATTTCAGCGGTTTTTTTGTTCGCCCCTGCGTCTGGACTAATGAAAATTGGCATTTTTACTAAGACAAAATTCTTAATCTCGGGATAAGCTTGGAAAATATTAAGCTGACTAATGACGTTTACGTTGTTGAACAAGGCTTCGCAAACTAAACTGTGCGGATCAACAATAACAACTTTGCTAAATTCCAGACTATTGATTAAATTTGCGAATACTCGCAAAGAGTGTGCTTCACCCTCCACGCAAACCCGATCTTGACGGGCGTAAGGAACGTAAGGCATATACAACTTGATTTTTGCCTTATTATCAAGTCGCCTAATTGCATCTTGGACCATTGCAATCCGCATAATTCCGTTGGAATCTCGAACGTGCGCGTCAATAACATAAAAATCTTGGTTGTCCCAGAATTTATAATTCTGCTTATCTAATTTAATTCCAATTTCCCCAGCGGGAAAGAGAAAGAAATTATCTTCGATTTTGTCTCCGCTACTATTTCTAATTGTAATAGTGCTCATAAATTATATTTTTTTCGTTTTGTTGATGTAAGTATATAATGAGTCTATCTCATTTTGAAACTCATTGCAAGACTTTTCTAGTCCATATATTGTAAAACTGTAATTTTTTGATTTTACCACATTAGAATCTTCAATCCTTGAAAACCTAATCATAATAAATCTTGCCCCGGCATTGTTTATAAAATTCTGAATAAAATACGAACTCCACCGAGCGGGTATATTTTCATATTTTAATAATTTCGGAATTTTCTTATCCATAAAAAACGATGAAAGGTCAAAGAGAGTTTTTTCTAAAACTTTATAATTACTCTCTTTGACCTTATGCTCATGAGTTGTCAAAATTCGCATTAATATCCTAAAAGAAATATAACATATACTGTTATTCTCTTTCGTTATACAGGCCATCTATAACGGGTTATTAACGCTACTAATCAACGCGCAATTGTCCAAATTGCATCGGCTAACCTACGCCGAAAGGGAGGACGATTTTGTATAACTCAATTGTTATACAAAAATTATTTAATATTCTCTAATGTTAATTTACGTGCTATCTTGAACCACTTGTTTACTACTGAAAGATTTAAAGTTGCGTTGAACGAACGAAACTCAATATGACAGGGAGTTATTATTCTTACTGCGTTATATTTGCTCGTTGTCGATTCTTTTATACAAAAATTTGTTTCTCTCGCTTTATTTGCAAAGTTATATTTATGAAACTTTTCTCTAATTTTTTCTACATTTAAAGTCCCAATATCTGTAGAAAAATGAAAATGAATCCCGCACAAATGGGTGATAAAAAGTTTATTGTTTTTCTTTACCCTATTTAAAACTTCAAATAAACTTGTAAACTCTGGACTAAGTTCGTCGCAACACAAATCGGCACAAAACGGTTCTCTTGTTCTAATTTCTCTTCCAATAAAATTCCCTATTTTAGAAATCACTATTTTTTTCTTTTTCGCAAATTCCCATTTATTCTTTGGGTGAGTTGAAATATCTAATCCTAAGTTAAACCCGCTTTGTCTAATTCTTTCTCTTTCGCTGGGAGTAAGCCCTAACGAAAGAAATTCTATTTCAAATCCTGCGCGAATCATGGCTTAACCAACTCTGAATTCAACCACTCTCCGACATCATTCCATTTTTTACGTTCTCCAATATAATATCCTTTATCAATATTAAAATGGTCGCACCAATCACGCCCATCCCAATTGTTAGGATTAAAATGACCGTCCATAAAATGTCTTACCGCTTCCATCGTATCATGAAAATATGCATAAGCAGCGAGAATTTGCCAAATATCCCCGTCATTATTTTGATTTTTTTGATACCAAAAGTTATAACAGCGAAGAAGAATTGTCAAAAATTCACAACGTAGGGAGTTTTCATACCAAAAGCGATCAACCTTAAAAATAACAAAATTTTCCTTGTTAGTTTCATGGGTTTCAATCGTCCCCGGCTTATTCATTACTTCCAAAACTTTATCGATAAAGTTCTTTAACTTACTAATATCAACTCCTTTGTGTAGTCCTAATCCAAACCCGATAAATTCGCCATCGTCTTTAAACCCCGAGTATCCTGTCATAAATTCTTCGCGGCATCCGTATTCGGACGATGGAATGAAAATCTCTCGGGTAAAATTAAAATACCCATAAGTATAAACGTTTGCGTAAGCACTTACTCTGCGAAGCATTCCTCGGTCGCGAAAGATTTTATCGGTAATAATTGAAATCATATTTTTTTTTTGTTTAATGGTTTTTGTTACTGTGAATAAAGAATAGACTAAATAGAACTAAAAGTCAAGATTTTTTTAAACTTTTTACAAAATTGCTATTTTCCCGACTCCCGCCAAGAGTCAATAAAAATATTTCTTTAAATTGCTCGTCGCTATATGCTTTAAGCCCCCAAGTCGGAAAGCGTGACTTTTTAGTTTTAACTAACCAATCTCCAATTTTTAACTTAAACTTCCATAAATCTGACGCTCCAAGAATTATCATAACTCCGTGGCCCAGTAAATTTGTCGCTTGATATTTTTTTAAGTAATCTGGTCTATCTCCCAATAATTCATTTAAATTTGAAAAATCCGTAGTATTGCCAAGCCAATGGATCGCCTCTGTTTTTACGGCTTTGGGTCGAACTTTATAAATCATAATAAATTTAAGATTTTCGGCTAACTTGATTTTTATAATTACTCCAAATAACGTAATCAAACATAGCTTTATTAACTTTGGAGACGACCGCTCCGCGAATAAATATTTCCATAGGGCACGCCAATGCCCCAAGTAAGCGAAATGAGTCGTCGCTACCGGGGAGTCTACAATATTTATAATAAAGATCCTCAGTAGGAATATGGTTATCTAAGTAAAAACAATAATCAAAAGTAAACGACGGAAGCGGGTTAATAACCTGCCTTTTTATTGAAATTTCACTGTATGGAGTAAAAAATCCAAAATAATTAGAGATAGTTGAATTATCTTTTTTAGAAGAGTAAAAAGGATGCTTAAATATAAGTCCAGCGAAATTAATGCTTTTACATTTTTCCTCTGTTTCTCCATTTTTCAAAAGCAATTGGTTGTTCATTTTTATTTTGCGTAAAAGGATAATTTTTTTACTATTTTAGTCTCATTGAAAAATAAATCTCTATTTTTTTGCCTAATTAAATTTTTATCCTCTTTAATATTAGAGAATAGTTCTTTGGTTTTTTCTTTTGCTTTTTTTTCTGAATCTTCCTCTTCAAGCTTATTTTCGTTAAAAGTAAGGTCTACGAAGTGATAGCAATTAATCCCCTCTGTAAAGCGTGCTAAGGACGTTTGGAATTTGAAAAAGGTTTCATTTACTTCTTCGAAAAGGCCGATGCGCGGAAGGCATCCATAATTGTGAAACAAATTTTGAATCTTATTCTTGTCCTCCGAACTGTGTTCTACTCCAATATAATAATTTGCTCCATAAACTTGAAAAAATAGCTTAACTTTTTCTAATATATTTGTTTTGTTTTTCATAATTTAATCAGGGTTAACGTTTTCCATAAATTTTAATGCTTGTTTGTTTGAAACAGAGTAAAAGTTCGCGTAGTAAGCTTCGATTACGTCTGATTGGTGAGGGACGCCCTTTCCTATATATTTTAGTTTAGAGCACCAAATTATAGATATCCGCATCTTACAAAGGGTAATATTACCTCTATCGTAAGACTCATGCCCGAAATAAAGAGTATCTTTATAAATATGGTGCCTATAAAACGTTCCCTTCTCAATATCTTTTATATTCATAAGTTTTATTAATCAGAAATAGCATCTAATCGATCTTGCTCAACACTTCTAAGATATTCAACTAAAGATATCTCTTCTTCCTTTTCTTCTTCTGAGAAAATGCTATTAACATTATCTTCGCTCATTACGTTATTAAGATATTCCGCATAAGATTTTTTAACCCACTCTGTGTATTCCATCCCCTCGGCTTCTAGGTCAATATCATCATAAATAATCTCTGCGTCTACGATATTTTCGTCGTCCCAGTCAAAAGTCCCATTAGTGATTTCACTGTTAGTTTTTTTAGTCTGTCCATAAGGACCGCCACAATACCCGCCCTGTCGATAACGCTGGTAAGTGTGCATAGTGTTGGAGAACCAAATCCCCTTGCCTTCAACTTCGGTCACATTCTCTCCGTCTCTCCAAAACCCAGCTTTAGCGTTAATAATAACAGCTTTCCCTTCAATCGTAAGAAAAACTAATTTATTGCCAGAGCCAATAGCTTCTTTGAGCATAAATTGCATTCCCGATGAATAAATTTTCTTATACCCCCCGTTGAAAAATGGCTTTAAAATCTCTTCGTTAAAATGCCACGTATCTGAATGTTCGGCGGATTGTTGGATTTCGTTGAAAACTCCATTATGAGCAAACGCGATATAACGATTTACTAAAAACGGGTGGCAATTTTCGTCGTCTTTCTTCCCGCCAGTACTTGCTCTAAAGTGAACAACGCGAATTATATCTTTAGAAACTTCATTATAACTTTCATACCAATCTTCAAATTTAAAAAATCCTTTTTCGGTGACAATTTCCCCGTCGCGAACATAACAATGACCCGCCCCGTCTAAATTATTACTAAAAGCCTTACGAAAGTATTCTTCTTTTACTTCCATTCCTCCCGGTATTACTGCAATCCAACACATATTATTTTTTTATTGATTTAAGGTGACGTTATCCAATGTCACTACATTGAAAGGGGGCTCGGTTAATGTCCAGTCTTCGAGTAAGCCTTTTTCATTAAAAGTAAAAGTTTTTAGTTCTTTTGTTTCTGTTTTTTTAGATTCTGATAATTTCGTTAATTTAGAATAAAACTTATCAAAATTATCAACCATATAATCAATTGCCTCTTCGGCTGATTCTTTTGGCGGCGGAAGCTTAATATTAGGCTTACGGGCTAAGTCAATAATAATACCTTCCTCTTCGTATTCTATTTCAATTTCTTTAGAATGTTCCCTTTTGATAAAGCTATCATAGTTCATCGCAAGGTAATTGTCAACCATTTTTACGAACCATAGATATCCAAGGACAGCCTTATTTACGCCCATGTTTGCAGAGAACACACGACATTCCATAGTCCCATGAAGCGACCAACAAAAATTTAGCGCCGCGTATCGTGGATTCGTAGCTCGATTGGAAGTATATTTTCCAGAACGAAACGCTTGCTCATTCGGTAGGAATGCATCGCGACAATAATCGTTTCGTCCCTCAAACCTACTTTTAAATGTCCTATTAAGTTTTTCTTTTTCGGAGAATTCTCTCAAAGTTTCTTTATAATAATTATTAAAACTTTCTTCCATCAAACAAGAATAATAAGAAATGTCGTTAAAGCTTAGGTGAACGTGAAACCCACAAGAGGCATTAACAAAGTCAGGCCAATATTTTCGAATATAATTAGCCCCTTCGTCAATAGAATCCATCGGACGAGAAACAACTTCCCCAGAACGATAATACGTCATTAAAGTTCCCAAGTCGTAATTATACTTTGTCTTACCTCCTACGTATCTTTGAAGCATACGTGAATTAAGCTTAACGGAAGTATCTTTTACTATATTAATGTTTTCTTTCGCGATAATTTCTCCACGAAATCCGGGGAGAAGCAAAAAACCACCCTCGTTTTCCACGCCAATTTTTGAAATGTATTTAGAAACTGCCATAATTTTTATAGTTTTAGCATAGTAGAAAAACTTACTTTGTCAAATAAAATTTTTGTTAATGCCACTTTTTATTTTTATTGTCCAGAACTTCGGTTTTAATCTTGATTGGCTTATTTGCTAAAAACCGTCCAATTAAAGATTTTACCGCTTGTTCGTAAATAAAAACAATTTCCTCTAAGATTTGATAAGAATAAAGACCTTCGTAAACGTATTTAATTCCCTTGTCTAAGGTTTCTCCGTTAGCGTTTTTTGTTTTAATCAGCGGGCCGGAGTTATATCTTTGTAACTCTTTTTGATGTAGCCAATAATCGTCGAAGTTGTGGTTAGATAAACCGGGGATTTTACAGATACTAGTGAAAATATCGCTATAAAAGTGACCACTTTCAATATAGCTATCTTTAATTACTCCGCTCTTTAAGGCTTGATCACGCGCCGCGTCTATTAATTCAGAATAAGTATAACGATGACTAAATATTATGCCATTTTCGTCGTTATCGTAAGCTTCTAAATAAAATCCTTTCGTCCAAATTGTATAAAGTTCTGGAGATTGAATAAATAACGAAGCACCGTTAGGAATAACTTGTGCCCGAATAACAGTTTGACTTTTATATTTATACATAAATTTCTATTTTATTGATACCAGCCATCTTGATCTAAATAATGATGGGGAAGTGCGCGATCTACGCGCGGCGTCACTATTCCATTTCGAGAAACCGTTACGTGTGACCCAACTACAGTAGTCGTTCTGGCTACCGCCTTTTTAGAATAATCCTTATTAGAATACCATACATTTTCATGGTCCTCCCCCAAATTCTTATTTAGGATAGTAATTTTACCCTCCTTGGTAATAAAAGCCATTTTAGAGCTACCAATAGACCCTTCGAGTAAGAATCGATAATGATATTTTTGGAGAAAATTGTTATCCTGACTACGCAAAACCCGCAAAACATCATAATTAAATTGACGAGTATCTGAATTATCCCCTTCTGTTTTTAAAGTTTTCAGCGTTCCATTGTGCGCGAAGGCAAGATCCGTGTCAACAAAAAATGGGTGGCAATTGTTGGGAACCTTTGAGCCGACCGAAGCCCATCGAAAATGAACAATCGCTGGGTGTTTCATATGTTCGCGATAATTTTTCCAAAAATCACGAAAAGAAGTAAACCCTTTTTGCATAAATAGTTGATTATCTTTGGCGTATACGAATCCAGCTCCATGACTGTTATTCGCAAACGAGTTTTTGAGGTAACGCTTAGGGATTGTAACCCCCGCAGGCTTTGTTAAAAGTAGGCACATAAGTAATTGATTGTTAGTTCGTTATAGCAACGTAGCAGAAAATTTTATTTTGTCAAGTATTTTTATACTTTGTTTCTGCCTTATAGCGATAATAAATATATTAGTTAATTTGAACGTCTTGCTTATTATAAAGACGACCGCCCCATCCGTCTTCGGTCACAAGCCAGTTAAACCCACGCGGAGACTTATCAACTCGACCAACTATTTCTTCGTCCTTGGTGAACGTAAAAGTTTTCCACTGTGAAGAGAAAACGTTCTCCATGGTAATTTTAACCAGCTTATTGAATTTGATTTTTTTATACATATTGTTTTTTTTTGTTTTTAGCTTGTTTGGGAGTATTCTAATTCGAGTGAAATAAAGTCAGAAGTAAGATGGTCGGTAATTGCCATTCCTCCATCGTGGATTTCCCAGTAAATAAATGCGTCCTTCCAAAAATATAAATCTTCATAAGCTAAATCTTCAAAGAATTTTTCAGAAATTCCCATCCACCTATATAAATATTCTAAATCTAAAGTTGTTTTAAAATGTTTTTCTATTAATTTACAGATTTTTCCGGAGACAATTTCATTCCCTCTCTCTTCTCCGCTCAAACACATTTCAATAATCGGGTTTACTACGACTTTTAAATCCTTAATAAAAGAAAGAAGACGCATTTTATTAGCTTTGGGGACTTTTTTCTTACCATTTTTTAGTTGCATTGTCATATTTATTTTTTTAAATTGTTCGCCGTTTTGTAAGTGCTTGTCGTTAAAAGACATTACTGCGAAACCACTTGACGCCTACAAACTCATTAGATTTTTCGAAAATATTTTTCAAATGGTTTTTTAAGTTGCCAAACTTATATTCCAATTTATTTTTCTTTTCGCTTCATCGGAAATTTTAATGGCTTGTTAAAATTTAATTCCAAATCCTAATATGTCACTGCTTGTTTCTAATCTCTAATGTATCAGAGAAATCTAAAAAAGTCAATTCTTTTTTTTTAAAAGTTAAAGTAAATGTAAAGACAAAAAGTAATTGTCGCCACTGTTATCTCTGCTAATTTATCCATTTTGTTTTAAGTGGGTTATTGTTTTCTCGAATTCTTTTATATATTCTTCTTTTTCAAATGAAATTAACAAAATATATTTTTGATTAATTTCATCTAATTCTGGCGGAATTTTAGCTGTTCCTAAAAACTCTTCCGCTATGATAGCTAATCGGTTTAGAAATTTTTGGCTAGGAGAGGTTAATTTAATGTTTACAGCCATAATTTACGCGGGGCTAAATAAGTCATTAAATGAACCTTCCTCTACCTCTGTTATATACTGATACTCGTTGTAATCCTCATCTTCTTGCTCGTCCTCTTGATGAGCAAGGGCGTGAAATGTTTCTGGAGGGTCAACGACAATAATCTCCGACTGGACAATTTTTTGCTTTTTCGCCTTTTTGTTTTTAACGTAGCTTTGCCTAGCCTCTAAAGTATCAATATTTTTATCGGAGCAAAAGCGATAAACAAGTGGATAGTTGCTTTGATGGACTTGGATAAATTTCATAAAATTCCACCAATCAGAACAATAATCAACGCTATGGCATTCTAAGGCGCAAAACTCAATAATCGCTTGGCAAAACTCAATATTTTTCAAGAAGCTCATTTTATTAAGCGTTCCCCTAAACAATCGAAACTCAATAGTTGTCGCAGGTAAAACGTTAAGAGCTAAATATTTATTATTAAAGGGGTGGGATTTATTTATGATTGCCGAATTTTCAAAATCACCAACCCCCTTAAAGTTCCCGTAATTTCTTTGGCAACGTTGGGCAATTTTCTTGAGAAAAATATAATTGCTTTTATTAAAAATAAGCCGACACATCTTAATTAACTGAACGTCTGAAATGTCTCTACGCGCATAATGAACGTGCATTCCGGCTTGTTGGGCGGAGTAAGAAGAAAGCTTTAGTTCTGTTGATTTTTTTAGTAACTCATCCCATTTAGTAAAATGATCTTTTAAAGTAAGTGGAATGGTTACAATTTCAAACCCATAGGAAAGGCTCCCATCATGCTTGATAAATCCCCATCCTTTAATCATTTCTTCAATTTCATCGGAAATATTATTTTTATTTGTATCTTGGTCGCATTCAACCTCCAGCTCTACGCCAAAATGTTTTTCTACGTCATTCTTTACGTTCAGCGCGGACTTTGAAAATACTTTTGTAATAGGGGCATCGTAAGAATGGATCATATCGAATTGTTTTTTACTTTTCTAAGTTCTATTAACTCGGCTATTGTTTGGCCTAACTCTAAATCTTCCGGATAAGAAATGTCTTTGGAACATTTTTTTCTAAAAGAAATCATCGTTGATATAACTAGATTTAAATTAATTTCTTTTTTCTGTTTCACCTAAACAACTATAGCGTTTTGAATTATTTTTTCAATGTTTTTTATAAAAAATAACTTTGATATAGATTATGGGAGCAACGGATACTATTAAAAACATAAGTTTTTATTTTATTATTCTCTATTAATCCATAAGCAAATTTAACCGGGGCGTTAATATTAATAGTTAAGTTTCTTGGTTCTTCTGTCGACGGGGAAAATTTTGCCTCTGGATTCTGTAACACCCCAGAAGAAACTACCTGATTATATCCCCTAAGCGGCTTTAACGTATCCCAAGATTGGCCTACGAATCCACCTTGTTTTTTAACTTGACGACCATTTGCTCGGGTATCTTCCCACCATACGGGATAATTCCCAGCGTTGCTTTTAGCACCTTCTATGGCGGCTTTTTCGTGAAGCGACAAACTTTCTATAAAGTTTTTACCATCCTTCGCGTAAAAAATCTTAGAGTTTACCCCGGCGTGAGAAAAGATAGTATTACTGCCTGCGTCGTAATAAAATACTTTAAATTTATCTAATACTTCTTGTTTTAAGTGCTTATAAATATAATCCTTTGTAATTTCTCCAAAAGTATTTCCAGAAATAATCCTATTGCTGGGGAATAAAAAAGAAATATCCCTATCTCCGATTAGATAAATCCTATTAGGTTTTGATTTATTTATATTAAACCAGTCGGTTACAATATCAGAGTTAGTAATATCGGTCCTATTTGAAAAATAGTCTCCCATAAAGATTGTTAAATCGGGTAAATGATCCGAAATAATATTCTCAGCTTCTTTTAAAAAACCATTCAAAGAGGGGATAATTAAAATTTTATTCATTTTGGTTTCGAATGGCCTCTTGAAGAATTAAAAAAATCCCTGTCGCTCGCATTTTACATGGAGCGTTGACGTTGGCGCAATATAATTTATGACCTGTTGGATTCGCCGTGTTGCTCAAACTATCAATATGGATTGTCAAGTCCAAATAATTTACAAAAGATTCCCATTGGTGGGGTTCTAATTTATTTTGAAGTCTAAATACATGATTTAAATTATAAATATAATCTGGACCTTCTATAATATTATAGCTATTCCGGCCCATTGCAATATTAATGGTTAGATCGTTTAGTGTTTTCCTTTTTTTCTTCATATGGAAAAAGGTTAAACCATAGGGGACGTCTTCTATTTCTAGACTTTCATATCCGTCAAAGTTAGCTAAAGTAATGAGTATTTCAACATCTTTTAACATTAGATATTCCAATTTGAGCGAATATCAAATTTGTTCCAGTTGACAAATTCGCTAATTTGAACGAGTAGATTTTCTGGAATATAAAGATTGCACAATTCTTTTGCAAGAATTTCGTTGTTAGTATTAATTGCCTCACGAATTTTATCAAAATCAACTTCGGGAACTCCGTTTTCTCGCACAAAATCAACGGCGTGCATAGAAAGAACGTAGACGAGATTGACCAATTCGGGAGAAGAGAGCCAAAAGTTAGAGAGTGTCCGATATTCAACGCCGTATTCTGTTGGGCGGTGTCGCCCCGCTTGACCATAAAGCTTTTTACGGTCTTTGCTTGGCTGACTAGAATCCATAAGAACGGAAGGAAGTCCAACGAAAACATCCATCGCTTTAATTACATCCATTTTAGAAAAATCGTCAATAAGAAAATCATCAGATGGGTTTTCGAAATCTGATCGGCCTAGATGAACGTGTCCACCCGCTGAACGGAATCCTCCCACAAAATCAGGAGGGACGCACAAATCAACTTCGTGGGCACAGTACTCTTCGGAACATCCGGCCTGCACAGCATCAGGATGAAGGCATTCGTGTTCTGCGTAAGTAGCCGAAGCTTGAGTTTTAATATCGTAGCCCTCCGCCAAGGCTTGATAAATATGCTTGTAAAGATAAGAAATATTAATCTTAAGCTCTTCGGCGGAAAATGCTGGCTTTACGTTTCCCTCTAAGAGAACGTTATCATAGAAATAATTCGTATTGTCTCCTAGATCAATTCGATTATCTTTATCGCGAAGGATTACAGGGATAGCACTGACTGGAACGTTATTCTTTGTAAGCACCATTTCTGGGTCACTTCCAATCTGAATCTGATAATTATATTTACTCATTTTTTTTAATGTTTTTTTGCTGACTTGATTGATAATAACAGAAAATCTGAAAAAGGCAAGACATTTTTAAGAAAAAATAATCGATTCTTTTTCTTGATTGGCTTTAACAATTTCTTCAATCTCTGGACGATGCCAATGTTTTTTAATTGCCTTTCTTTTCTCCCCAAAGGCTACAATCCCTCCTGAATTGTGCATAGTACTAACATCGCATTCTTTCGGATAATTATTCTCCATTTTTATAAAGAAGATATTTTTATAACCAGCTAGGAAAATCTTACGAATTCCCGGCATTGCTCGCTGTAAATAAGCTTTGTCGTTTGTTTGGTAGGCGTATACGTCGCCGGAAATAACATCCTGAACAGTTTTAAACCAAGATTTATTTATATTGTGAACAAATCCTACGCGAATAAACAAAGTATATAAAGATAACAAAACGGGAGACAAAATCCAACGTCGAGAGCTTACAAATTTAATTACTCCACAAACTGCATATTTAGTGGGCGGATTTTCTACGACAAACGCTTGCGTATGTTTTAGTCCAAGATAATCTTCAATTTCGTGCATGAATTTTAACAAGGCGGGAACTTTATTTAAAAAATCTTTATCTTTTTGGTTTGTTACAAGAATAATTGTTTCATCAAAACAAATATTAGGATCAGTAGCCGGATTAAAAGTCATACCATAAATTCCAGTAGAATTTCCATGAACCTGAGCTTGAACCTGCTCGTTCAAGAAATCTCGGCATGTCATTAGCTTGCTGACTTGTTCGTTATTCGCTGAACAAAAACTAAATTGAGGACCAGTTGAATAAATTTCGTTTAATCCATTTTTTTGTGAAGACCAAACAATTGAAACTTTTTCTTGTTCTGTTTTTGGTAATTCTACTAGACTCTCAATGGTAGTTTCTTTCATATTCTGCTAATATAGTTATGTTTTTTATTTTGTCAATTTCTTTTATAAAAACTTTGCTTTTCAATATCGCAAAATAAAACTTCATGCTTATGAGTAATAAACCAATCAAATTTTCTTTCTAATCCTAAAACGTGATTAATCCTCTCTGCATAAATATACCCCATAACGTGAGCTAAACATGGGTCAGAGTTACATTCTAAAACAAGTATTTCCCCTTGCGTGGTTTCAATAATATCTACCGCACCAAAATCTAAACCAACCGCCGCAATTGTCCGAATAGCGTATTCATTAACTTTATCCCTTTGTTTTGAACTAATATGTCCAATTTCTAATTTAGATCCATGGGGAGAGGTATGAATAAAGCCTTTTAAAGCTAATCTTTTATTACATTCGATAATAACTTGACCCATAAAAACATGAACGCGATATTCAGCTTTTACTTTTGTATACTCAACATAAAAATGATGCTCTTTATTTTTATTTGGAATTTCTCGGGTTTTATAAAAATTAATTCCGCGTCCTTTTGACCGAAAGTTTTCCCGTCCAAGATACGGTCCCCAAAAATCTTCGGGACGATCTAAGATCATAGGGTGAGGAATGCACGCTTCGTCTAATTTTTCAAAAACATATAATTTATCGCCAGATTTTATTGCGTTTTTGTTTAAGCATTTTTCTGGAAGAAATTCTGGCTTACAGCCTAAATTAATTCCAATAGGTAATTGAAAGTCTCGTTCTTTGTTTTGCCCCCACTCCTTATATCTATCTTCATTTTTGTATGGGAAGATAACGCTTGAGCCAAGCAGATGAGCTAACTTGCCGCCTGATGTTCCGCATCGAGAGTAAATTTTAGACATATGCTTTTACCGCGTAAGATTACTCTTTTATTTTAAAATGTCAAACGAAAATAATAATTTTAATGATTTTTTTTTACTTAACTAGGCACATTTTGTTTTTTTTGAATAAAAATATGTTTTTGCTGTATGTGCCTAAAATAAAGATTAAATTGTTACTTTTTCATAACGTTCGCTTTCAATCACGCTAAGGACTAAATCCAATGGAGTTTGAATCTCCGCGTTCATAATAGTCTTGAATGAGTTTGCAGAATAACCAGAAACTAACTTTACTCCGTTTTGATTAAATTCTACGGGTGAATCTTTTTGGATTGCGTTCACATTCCAAAATGTCAAAGACGGCATAGAATAACCCGAAGCCTCATACTTTTCACGAATAGCTTCAAAATTAGTATTCTTATTAGAAGAACAAGCTTGATCTAGCTGCATGTCCGACACAATAATTATTTCTCTTGGCATTTCTTTTGCTGGAACGTTCTTTTTTTGTCCATTCTTAAGAATTACCTCAAATACACTTTGTAAATTTGTGGATTGTCCCCATTCCGAACTATTAAGATTTACAACTTTTTCATAAATATCATCGCCTTTGATTGTTTGAAGTTGAGGGTCTTCTGAAAAAGTAATAAATTTATTATTAAATGCTCCTTTGTTACGTTCGGCAAAATAAATTCCGAGTGACAAGGCGGCGCAAATAGGACTTCCTTTCATAGATCCTGAAACATCCACCACGCAAATAGCGTTATATTCTTCACCGTCTAAGTAATCTGGAAGATTTTTCCAATAAGTATCAATATCGGATTTGTCTGAGCTTGACAGTTGATTAATTTCCGTATAATAACGAGTCTCAACCTTAGTCATCCTGCGACCCATAATTTTAGAAATAATATCGTAGGGATATAATACGGCAGTATTAATTTTAACTTCTCCAGTTTTTGCTTTTTCCATAAAAGCAGAGTAGCGGCCTTCATCGTGCTTGCGAAAAGCCTTGCGGTAACGAAATCCTGCTACGGACGGAACTTTAGAATAGTCAATTCCGCCCCATTCTTGGCGAGTCATTTCACTTTCTACGATTCCAATTTTTGCCCTAACTTTTGACAGGGTTTTACGATATTCTGGCGCAGAAAGATGAAGAACCTTACGAACCTTATGTCCTAGCGTAATCGTCTCTTTTGACGATGCGTTAGTTGATGGAAACCACTTTAGGGCCAATGATGGCTTTTCGGTAGAAATATCCTGATTCCAGACTTCTTGAATATAATTAACAAGGATTTCTTCGCTCTTTGTCCCGAAAAGACAAAAAATATCATCCGCCCGTCCATAAAATGAAACAAGATGAATATTCTTGCTAATAAATCCCGGCGCGTTATTCCCAAGCCATTTTAGGCAAATTTTAAATGTCCGGCGTTCTCCTACTCCTTCTCGGGCGTCACGAATATGGAAAAGTGACTTTACAGCCAATAAGGGGTTTTCTTCAAATGCAGAGGTGAAAAGACTAAGAATGTCTTGTTCGGAAGCTTTACGCATAGCTCCGGCACGCGAGAATAGGTCTACGATAGACTTTCCGCTTGTGGCTAGAGTGATTGCCCCGTTACGAGTTATGGTCGTTCCTACAGAACGTTGATTAATTTGTGAATTCATAATTGTGTATTTCAAATTTTTAACTAGACGCCATTTTTTTCTTTAACAATGAAATATTTTGGTTTGCTGAAAGCGTCTATAGATTAGATAATAACAGGTTTGCTAGGAAAGTCAAGGATTTTTTAACCCCACTCTTCTATCATTCCCATTTTGTTTATTAAGATAATTTTAGAACTATTTATAATATTTTCTCCATTCTTCACGACTATTAAATTTTCCTTTATGCTCTTTACCGTCAAGAATTAATCGCCAATCTTCCCAATTTGCAACCTCTTTGGGAGGTAGTAGCTTAATTAAATTTGCTGCTTTAAGAATAGTGTCGCCATGCAAAATAATATTATTATATTTCGCTGCTGAAATATATCCGCTATTCAAGAGAATTTCAAGCCGACCAGAATGGATGTAACTGTGACAAGAGTAGCATAACGGAACAACTTCTTCTAAGGTGGCTCGGCCGATTTTATAATTATAATTATATAATTCGTGTGCTTCTACCCATTTGTGATATTTGGCTTTTGTTTTGTGTACTCCGCAAGCCGCGCAATGATAATCGGTTGATTCGTATGCTTTTAATCGAGTTACGTTCCACCAACGCACCCCTTTAATTTCTCGCGGGGTGGTTCCGTGTAGGGGAAGTGGGACGTTTGGGCAAAGTAAGATTTCCGGTCGAATTTTCATATTTTTTTATTCTTGTAAAAACTCAATTTGCCAACCATGAGCTTTTGCAATTTTTTTTATTGGGGCAATTGTTAGCTTGTCGCCCCAAACCTCTCTTTGGCCGGAGTTTATATGGCGCAATAATATTTCGCTGTCGCTGTTTATTTTAGGGTGATAATACATCCCAACTTTTCTTAAGGTTATTTTATTCATTTAATATTACTTTTATATTTGTTACTCGCAAGACGATAGTAATTTAGTTTTTATTTTTAGAAAAGTAATCAACAACAAAAAAGTGTGCTTTTACGCCAAAAGAATGAGTTCCGTCTATGCTCTCAAACTAAATTATTTCCGGTTAATTTAATTTGTTTTCTAGATTCCGAATGACAAGCCCCAGTTAATTCTAAGGTTCTTACTGTCTCAAGCTACGTTCCGCCCAGCCGCTTTAACCTGCAAAGTTTTCACAATACTATTTTAGTTTCATATTGTTACCACAAGCAATGGACCGCTGATTCTACTCATTATAAGATTGCTGCTTTTAAGCCAACTTTCTTAATTGTTGTTGAAAATTTGTTTTATTCAAAAATTGTTAAAATCGTAGTTGCTACTGAGGTTAAAATTACACTTGTATTTTTCATATCGTAGATTTACGATACCACACTTATCTTTTTATGTCAAGTTATTTTTGTTTTACAAGAAAGATTTTTCCAACCAGCTTGTAAAAATTCACAATAATCGGCAAAATTGGTTTGCTCTCCGTACCACCCACAAGAAAATGGAGCATTTGCTTCTATTAAAGTAATTCTTCCATCGCTCCATAATTCACCAAAATCTACAGCCCCACAATAATTTGTCGGCCAAACAATAGAATTTGGTAATAAGGGAGCATCTGGAGGATTAACTCCTCTTTCAATAAATTTCATGGTATCAAGTGAATGTGTCTGATACTGTTCTTTATCGTTAGAATCTCCCCAATACCACCAGCCAGAAAGGATTTTTCCGTTTGCAATATAATATCTATATTCGTTACGAAACCTTACTACTTCCGACACGCAATAAGGACCGGGTTTTTTATTTTGATATCCGGAGGAATAAATTATTTTTGCGGCCCACTTTTTATGTTTATCGGCGGGTTTAATAAATAACGGACGAATTGTTTTGGGCCAAGTATCTGTAAACCAAATTTTTCTGTATAGGTGCTCCTTTAGAAAATCAGGGAAATAACTAGGCTTAATAACCTTACCTAATATTTTTTCAATCCAATCGACCGAGCCTAGTGGAATTTCGTCATCCTCAATTTCTGGTTTTTGACTTTTTCTCCAATTATATCCAGATTGATATATTGCGAGAACCCCCCTGTCTGAATATTCTTGCTGAATGACAAATTTCATAAATTTTACTTAAAAGTAATCCCCTCTACAGCATATTTCTTTTTTATCCTTCTTTTTTCCGCAACTTTGACAAGTGATTTCGCTTAACATTTCCGCCGCAGAGATTATCCCATCCAGTTGATTTTTAAACCTTTGCTCTGCCATTTTAGCCTCTTCAGGATTTAAAAATTCATCTAAACGAATTCCCTCTCCCCATTCGTGGTAAACTCTGAGCGTTTTAAATTTTGCTTTGATTTGCTCAAAGACGACTTTTGGTGCGCCAACTTTTTTGTAACCGCCGTCCTTTAATTTAACTATACATCCCGAGTTGAAATTAGCTAAATAATAACTAAGGTCGTCAATAATTTTATACCATCCGTCACCATGTTCGCACCCCCAATGCATACAAGTTTTCATCACGTCTCCTCCGTAATTTATAAAAAGCTCGGGGTATTTTTCTACAAGATTTAATTCTAAAGTTTTAGTCATTATATAACTCTTCTATTTCAATTTCAATATCTTCGCTCGTATTAAGTCTTACGTTACCGTTGGGCATCTGCACTACAAATCCTTCTTTGACGAAGTAATGGATATCTTCAATAATATTCTTTAGTTTTTTCTGTTTTTTCTTTTTCTTAGCCATAATTTAAAATCTTTAATTGCTTGTTCTCTAGTAATATTCTTTAAGAAGTCCGTCCAATCGCCACAATTATTTTTATATTCTTTTATCAAAGACCCAAGTTCAACTCCCTTTAGTCCGCTAATCTCCATAATATCAGACCCATTAAATCTGGATAAAATTTCTCGATTTACTTTATAATTTTCACGAACAATATTTACTTTTTTGACTAAATCAACTTTCGGAAACGCTATGTTAATAAGCTCGATATATTCGGCTCGTCTTTCCCTCGGTAGGAAATTAAATTTTGAATAATTATGATATTTTTCAATATATTGAATAAATTCACAAAATGTTTTTCTTTTTTTGTTCCTCGTCCTAGTTGCGTGGTCCCAATTAATGGGATTAAAGCATTCTATTGAATAATATTTACTACAAGTAACATATTCGAAAATATCTTCTTTATTATTAAAACCTTTTGAATAATCGTTTAGGTTTAAACCTAAAAATTCTAAAATATCTTTAGGTTCGCTAGAAACAATAATGTCTTCTAAACGATTTTGTTGATTTTCTGTATACGCTGGAAAAACTAAACCCTTGTATCCGAAACGTAAACCTAGATACCTAGACATTCTTCCAACTGCATTTCCTAAGCAGTCGTAATTGCTGAAAAATACTGAACTGTCAAAATTCTCAAAAGGGACTATTCGAAGATCTATCTGTGCATTACCAACTAAATAATGAGATTCTTCTGATAGAAATTTAGAATGTTCGCAATTTAATTGTTCTGCTATGTATTTTTTCCAATCGTTAATTTTTGGTTTCGTTACAATAAAATCAATGTCGCCGTGAGACTCTTTAGATTCGTAACTTCGGACTAGATGAAATTTTTCAAAAATGTCTAAAACTCCACTGTCGATTATTTTGTTGGAAACTTCCTTATATTCGTCTAAAGATAGCCGCTTTGCTCCAACTGATTTAAATAATTCGCCACCCATTATCTTTTTTATTTTATAAAATCTTAATTAGTTAATATGCTTAACTGATTTTTAAGTTGCTTGATTATATATTCTTTGTGTTCTCTTTCTTTTTTATATTTCTTCCTATTTAAATTATCGACATATTCGGATACTTTACTGGGATTAAGAAGCAACTCTATCGGGAAGGTAGTTGTTCCCGAGTCGTGCCCGCTGCCGTAAGCCCAAAAATCTTCCCAATCACACTGAATCGTTGACTCTCCAATTTCAAACTTTTGGTAAGAATGATCTATCTGCAAATCATCTCTAAGGTAATCAACTTGGGCTGCGATATTAAAAACAATTGATTTGACTTTAATACGAGTGGAGTCGAAATCTTTCTCTATTTTTTGATATTCTTTTAATAATTGTTCGTTCATTATCTTAATCTTTTATGAAATCTAAAAATCTATTCTGAACTTCTGCCATGCAAATATTTTCTTGGCTCCATTCGTTAGCGACATTATACGCTATCTCCGCGCCGATGTCAAACTTTTTCGCAAGGTCTATAATTTGCTCTTTTGTTGCAAACCCGAATTCGATCATCTTATCTATCCTCCCCGGACGAATAAGGGCGCGATCTAATAACTTAATATGATTCGTCGTCATAAAAGTAATTCTACCTTCTGTGGCTCCAGATCCATCAATGGCGTTGAGCAGTCCAGAAAAAGTTATTTCGCTTTTCCCTATTTTTATTTCGCGATTTTTAAAAACAGAGCAATCTATATCTTCAAGCAATAAGATTGATTTTTCTGGAATTGTTGAAATTGCCTCAAGTAAATATTCGTCATCCTTAGCGGACGAAAGATTTAACGAATAAACGTCAAGCTCTAGTTGCGTGGCAATTGCCTGAACCATAGAGGTTTTTCCGCTTCCTGTTTCCCCATGCAACAAAAATCCAATTCTCCAAGGAACTCCAATTTCTTCGTAATATTCTTGGTTAGAGAGAAATCGATTAATATTACCTAGAGCTATATTAAATTCATTATTAGGGAGAATTACCGATTTTTGTTTGAATATTTTTTTGATTACTCTCCAAGTCCAAGAATAAGAAAAGATTTGAGTAATTGGGTAAGCTTTGTTGTCTGAACCGATTCTTTTAATTTCTTGGAAAATTTCTTTAATTTTACTTTTATTTTTACTGGCAATATTAAAATATATTTTATCTTTGGCCCATTTTTCGTTACTAGAATCTCTATTTACCCTTTCAATCTCTATTTTGATTTTGACTCCACAAATTTCTACCTTACAGGATTCAGACGGGACGAGATCAAAAGTAGTTTTATTTTTCTCGTCGTTATTTTCTACTAAATTAAAAGAAGACTCTTGATAATCAGGTTCGATTTTAGACAACCATTTAATAGTTTCTCCGAAAAGTGAAGAGTCGTCAAAAATACTAATTTCTGTATTCTCTGACTTACCTCCAAAGATTTTCTTATACGCCTTGTACGCATAATTACAAAAAATAATACCTGCGATAATTCTTGAGGATATTTTTGTAATTTTTGGACTATCTATCGTTGAGGCAACGAATGGAATAAGGGTAAGAATAGAATTTGTATTAAATTCTTCTCGTGTAGGCGGTGCTAAAGTTTTCATATAGTTGATTTATTTTTTTATAATAACTTTTACATTCTCGTCTAAACTTTGCTTATTAATTTGTTGGCCTACTAATCTTACCTCTTCCTCTTCATCGATGATAATAATCGTAGGGACAGATTTAATTTTGTATTTTTGCGTAATTTCTGAATCTATATCAACGTCGTAGGAGATAATATCATATAGGTTAGAATATTTATCAATTAACGGCTGGAGTAATGAGCATGGGGCACACCAAGAGGCTTTGAATTGTAATAGTTTTTTCATTAAAAGAGTATGGCAAATTTTATTCAGAGATCAAATATTTTTTTACCAAGTTCTGACATCTTTCAATATATTTTGATTCTTGGTTATTATTTGGGGAGAATACATATTCTGGGTGATGTTGAAGACCCAAAGCGTTGATCCTATTATAATAAACTTCTTCAACCTCGATATGCCCGTAATTTGGGTCAACCTCCTTGACTTTCTCCTCTTCGTTAAACCATCGTTGGCTGCAATCGTTTTCGGTCCATCCTAAAAGCTCGTATTCGTCTTCTGGCAAATTAAATGGCCACTGACTTTGATGGTGAGTCGAAGTTACGGTAATTTCACCGCCTTCCGCACACTTCATAGGGTGACTAAATCCGGGCTGACTTTGATGTTGGACAAGAGAATGTTCGCCAAAATTATTAGCCATAACGCATAAATATTGCGATCCTCGGCAAATTCCAAGCATTGGCTTTTTGTCTGCCAATGCTTTGTTGTAAATAACTTGTTCGCGTTCGTCCCGATTAATATTTGAACCAACTAAACGGTGCGGGATTTTATTAGAATAAATTTTAGGCGACACATCTTCGCCGCCAGCGAATAATACCATATTACAACTTTCATATTCATCGGTAGGAATAATTCCAAGCGGTTCGAGCCAATTAGCATAACTCCAATATCCGCGACCGCCTACTACATAGATTTTTTTCATATTATTTTTTTTAAACGTAAACATTAACTTCCCATTTTTCAATTTCGCCAAAACTGTTCTTCATTTTAATCTTTAAACTATTAAACCCATCTTTTAAAACAATGGCCTCTTCTAGCGTTCTTTTTAGTTCGTTTATTACGTATAAAAATGCGGCGTCTGTATGCGAACAAATAAAGTAAAAATAATTCCCAAATTTATTACTAGCTTGTTCTTGTTCTTCGCGAGTAATATTTGTCCTAAATATTAAATTTAGAACCAGTCGCTCTTGACTCCAAGCTACTTTTTGCTCAAAACTGTAATTCATAATATTTTATAATAATTAGGTTGTTAATTTTTTAATAAGTTCGTCAACTCTCTCTGGGAAATATTCTTTTACAGTTTTGTTTAGCTTGGAAAAACTCAATTCTCCTCGAATCGATTCACTCATTCCAATATAAACTTTTCTCTGAAACTCAGGATCGTTAATCTTTTCTTCCCACTGCTTGGGGGTAATAAGATCGTATATCCGTCCGTAGCTTCCACTATATAAAAAAGTATGGTTTGAATTGTTAATTTCAACTGCGTAATGGGAGACGCAGAAAAGACTAAAAAGTTTATTTTTATTAGGTTTTTTGTATTTTTCTTTTAAGTCAAAAAAATATCTAAGAATTTGACTTTCTTCTTGTAAATACCTACGCAAAACCAGAGGGCATAAAATAGAAAGATATGTTTTATTTTTGAACGCTCTGAAAATATAACAATCTTCCTCAACGGTTAGTGTGACTTTTGTATTAAGCCATTTATTACAAAGGCCGTTGTATTCTGCGATTTGTTTTTCTGTGAAACTTGTCCTCTTCTTAAAAACTTTAAAATCAACAAAAATATTGTCACTATCTTTGTATCCTTTTAAAGCGCTAAAGCAAGCTGCCTCCCCTATGTCACTCAGTAGCAACGCAGGGTTATTTTCGGTGTTACCTTGGTAACATTTGTATGAAACTTCCATATGAGAAATATTAGCTCAAGATTATCAAAAAGTCAAGAATTTTTTTTATTATTTTTTATTCTTAAAAATTGGGAAAATCTTAACGTCTCCCTTACTTACTGCTGAAAAATAAGTCGCGTCTTTTTGTTCGCAAAAAGCTAAATCGAGTTTTCCTTCGGCTTCTGGTAGCAAATAAAGTAAATCTCCAATCATCTTTTCCCCAAAAAATTCGTATTTATGTTTTGACGCTTCACGTAAAAATGCCGTAATTTGCCATTCTTGTTTTTCGTGAACGATGATTTTATCTAACTCTAAATCCATAACTCAATGTAGATTAATATTTTACTTTGTCAATTTTTTTTAAGTTTCATATTCCATCGGATCAAAGAAATTTTCGTGTAAAAATCCATCTTTAACGTCTCCATAAGCGTCAATATCTCTAGGGTTAGAAAATTGATTATAATATTCTTTAGAAACACATTGTAAATGCAAATGTGGTCTCCATCCCCCATTTTCATTTCTGTCCCCTAATTTACCTAAATAATAACTACTCGTTACTCTATTCCCAAGTCTGTGATACATTGACCCCATATGACCAAAGACAAAAACCCTGTCTTCTGTTTTAATGTCAATCCGCCCCCCCCAACTAAATTCGGTATTTTCGGATGGCCCAATATAACAAATTTCACCGTAAACTGGACAATTTACCTCTGCTCCAGCTTCAATCCAAAAGTCTACGCCTAAATGAGTATCCTCTTCGGGACAATGTTTATTATCAAAAAGAAAATATCTATTTTCTAAATATCCCCCAAATATTTTCGTTTTATATTTATTCTCTAAAATATTTAACCAATTTCTTCTTTCTTCTCCATTTAAAAGTTCTTTATGATCTGTTATATTTACTTGCGTCCAATCGTACCGAGGGAAAATATGTTTTGCCGTCATAACTTTATATTAATTTAATTAATAACTTGCCATTTTCAATTATCCCATAACTTTTTTCATCGTCAAGGCACCAACTTTCATAATCTGTCTCTTCTGCGGTTACTCGACAATCCGTTCCGCGAGAGTGTCCGAACACCTGTTTACCTATATCGGAACTTGCATAAAACTCTCTGCTGTAGTCAAGCCAGAGTAGGCCACCAAATTGAGCCCATCCGCCGCGACATTCACCAACATCACTAAGAATATAGTTTTTAGGATAATTTCTTAACTGTCTAAAACAATTAAACGCGTCAACACAATCCTTTTCTACGAAATCTTTTAAATTTCCGCCATAGGGTAAGTGTTGCGGGATTACCCCCGCGTGAGAAAACGTCCAACCTTGAGATTGATAGGCTATTTGAAAATTACGAAGGAAAAATTTATCATTTAATCCTTTGTCGAAAAATTCTTTTCTGAATGTATTAACTTTGCTGCTTGTTACGCCTGAGCAATAATATTCTGGCGTATTATGAACGCTAGTGGCACTAGGTCGGTTATTTCTATAAATGTAGCTTAGATCATGGTTGCCGACGCAGAAAGTTAATTTTTGCTGATAATATTTTTTGTTTAAAACTAATTCTCTCAAAAACGCACAAGTCTCTCTAAAAGATGTAACTTTTGGCGGATTGTGAAATGAATCAAACCAATCTCCCAAGAAAATGAATTCGTCAGCGTTTTTTTCACGATCAAGAATTGTTTTTACATTTTCTACTCTTTGGTGAATATCTGCGATTATAATAGTTTTCATTTTTTTTTCTAAAAAACGTACAACCTTTGTAGGTTTTCCGTTTTCCGTTTAAACAGTTACTCACAGGACTAGGGCTATATCCTTTCGATTCCATATCTTTTGCTCCTTTTAGGATATCTATTAATTTCCCAGAACTATCAAAAACATTTACGTTTCCTTTAAAAGATGAATGTTCTTCTCCAGTTTTTAACCCAGAAGGGTTTTTTATTAGTCCTGTTGCGTAAGCGTGTTTTATATTGTGGCTCGCGTCGCACCACTCTAAATTGACAACGTTATTGTCTGTTTTAATTCCATTTATATGGTTTATTTGCTGAAAATTATTTGGGTTAGGGATAAAATTTAAAGCCACTAACCTATGGACTTTAAATGCTTTCCTTAAAAATTTCCCCTTAAACTGAATGCCGCTAGCTAGAGTTACTGCATAATAGCCAGTTTCTGTTAAATTGGGCTTTAAAAGTCTTTCTCGTCCTTTTCGGCGAAAATTAATATTTTTTACTTGGCCTAAATTAGATATAGCATATCTAAACTTATACCCTATAATTAATTTCCAAACTTCTGTTCTCATTTTATTTAAAACAGTTTAAAATTGCTAAATTTTTTTTCTTTGCCTCTACTATAACGTCAGCCCAATCAAGATATTCGGATGGGTAATTTTTAATATAATCTGAATGTCTTCTGTCTTTTTCTCCGTTGATACCTTCAGAATAGTGCATCAAAGGTTTAGTTTCCCCCCAACTTGATTTTACGTCTTCTACGACAATATGTAATTTTCTACCGTCTGGATTACAGCTTTCATGTAAAGTATCAAAAATAACAGGGGTGTTAGGGAAATGTTTTCTAATATTAGAAACAGTCCAATAGTTTGCGTCCTCGTTTTCAAACGACAGTCTAGATATTACCGAGAAGCTTAAATCTGATAACGATTTTTTTACATAGTCTACGTGGTTGTAGCCATTTTTCCCATTACTGATATGGAGGGTTATGGGACAATCATAGTTTTGAGGAATATTTAGCAAATTTAAGATTGATGCTTGAAATTCTAAATAAGATATAGACGAAGTTCTTACCGACTCTCTACAAGAAGATATAACGCAGAATGCGCCGGGGTGTATTTCTAAGCGTCCATTATTATCTAAATATTTTTTAACAGATTCGCGAAGAACGTTAAGCGAACGTGGATTAGATTTAACCCACTTATTAAAATAATGCGAATAGTTAGGGTGATCCGCCATTGGAAAAAGGCTAGAGCTAATTCTATAAGCCCAAATATTATGATGAATATTATAATCAATAATGTTATAAAGATATTCTAGGTTATTTTTATATATCTCATAAAGCCTTTGTTCTGCGACTTTTTGGCTCTGTCTGTTAAGCCAACTAAGCGTGGTTGTGCGAAACTTTTTAGGCTCAACTGATAAATTTATGCACGCATAACCGATGCGTTGAATGCGGTTAATTTTCTCCATGTTAAAATATTATCAGAAAAATCCTAAATGTCAACAATTATTTTAGCAATTCTGGATTTTCAAAGATGTTTCCAACAATCTCTATCTTTTTCCCTTGACAATGTTTTATTAGTTTTTCCCGATACTCTTTAAAGATACTGGGTTTTGCGTGTTGGATAAGATAAACATCTACCACTTGTCCGAGATATTTGCGCCTTTTTGGATACGAGCACGGCCCACAAATTTCTTCATCGTGTTCAAATTTTACGATGTCCCCTTCATAGATATCTTTATTATTTTTATCTTTAAATCCAGTAAACTGCTGGATAACTAAATTTTCGTGGTATTCGGTTCTTCCGTATTTCGCATAGATAAAACCCTCTACTCCAATAAAGAAATGCTGTTTATCTTGCTGACTACCTTGCGAATTCCAGATGAACTTGTCTCCGTCCCAGACTCTAAATTTAATTTCTCTCATTATTTTTTGAGTGTTTTTGTTAATTTTTCTAGTTCTAAATCAATTGTTGTTTTCATCAATTCCTTGTTTCCATATTCGCTTGCATCGTCCACTCTACGGGAGAATCGCTCATATGCCTCAATAACTTTAGAAACTCTCTCTAAGGTAGCAATGCGCTCGTCAATAGAGCACTTATCATCGGCTAATTTAATTACCAAAGGATGAAGATAATTCATGTTTTGTATAACTCTGTATCCTCGGGGAGATACAACTTGCTGTCGATTTCGCTTACTGCTGATTTAATTCCAACATTGTTCATTGCAATACAGGAAGTTTTAATCCTCTGACACGTCTCTGCGCACCATTTATAATATGCGTTTTTGCTTTTAAAACGATATTTCATATTTTTTACCAACTCAAATTCCACATTTCTAAATTGCCCGTTTGCGGATACCCGTTACGGCGCGGAAATTCAAAACTTTTTGTGAAATTTAACTTTTGAAGATTTGCCCTAAGATTATTTTCATATGGACAAACGATAATAAAACAAGCTCGCTCACCAGAAGCGCGAGTATGAATATTCCATTCTAGTTTTGACTCTTGCTTTAATCGAGAAATTTGATATTCGAGTTCTTCGGTTTTAGTATCATCGTTTGCGCTAATTTGACACAAGGCACAACAAAATGTAGCGTTCTTGAAAGTTGTTCTGGTTTGAACGTCAATCGGATGGCCGCTATTTGAGTAAATATTTTGAATTGGATTTTTCATATTCGTATAGTATCAACTGTGAGTTAGAAAGTCAAGGATTTTTTTAAATCTTGCAAATAATCGCATCTGGCAAATTCTCCAAAATCATTTGCGAAATAATAGTGAAATTTGCTCCTCCCCTGTCGCAACCGCACAAATATGGAAAGTATACTGGTAATCCTACTTTTTCAGAATATTTTTTAAGTTTTGGCAAAGCTTTATCCCAAGCTTCGTAAGATGTATATTGTTTTTTTTCGCGACCATACGTATCTTGGCCAAATAGATTACAAACATACAAATCTTTATTAACTTCTACGATATTAATATGTCCTAATAGTTTTTCGGTCGTCCACTTGGGGGCTTCATACATATGATCGTGAGGCAGAAAAAAATGAAACTTAACGTCTTGGATATAATTAATATATTCGTCGTAAACGGTCGGCCATTTGTCTCGAATTATTTTAGCTAATCCTGATCCTTGAATGCTTTGGCAATTAACCTGCGATACAATTATTCCTTTTTCAACTGTTGTTATGTCTTTATTTATAATTTTCATAATGTTATTTAACTATCAAATCTTTAAATTTATCTAAATGTCCAACATGAAAAATTCCAAAAGTTCCGCAAAAAATTCCTGCTGTATGTTTGCTCATTGTTTTATGAATGGAACAGAAAATTTATTCCGAATTGATTAGCCCAAAGCCAAAGTTTACTGTATTTATTTTTCTTAAAATTTTCGTCCGCGTTGTAATCGGGGCCAGATTTAAATATATAATAACAAATGAGCGGAGAATAAATTAAAGATAAACAAGAGGCAATGTATTATTTTAAACATTGGATTAGAAGGTTGTAACGCGATCACTGTGATATTTCTTTTTCCACGTAATTTTTATTAATTTGCACTCTGCTAAATGTAATTGATCCATGTAATAAAAGCTTTGGCAACGACGATCTGCTGCTCGAAGCATTTCGCAGAATTTAGTTTGAATCTCTAATTTTCTAGTAAGCGTAACTGCACGCCTAATGTGCCAAGACTGCATAATACGATTTAGTAAGCTGTTTTTCTTTTGGCTTTTTTCATTCATAACGTTTTTTTGTTTGTGTGTTTTAATAGTAAGTGATTTTTTAGACTTTGTTAATTTAATTTTTAGGCATTAGTCCTCATATTATTTTACATATTTTCCTAAATTATTCCAGCATACCCAAGGCTTACAAACCCAAGCTTTTTCAAATTGTAAATTATTATTTCCGCCAAAAGGTTCGTTGATTCCTTTAAAAAAGTAATAAATGAAAACCGGGGAAAGAATCCCTAAAATTAAATAATCAATATAAAACCAGATTAAATAAATTGGGCATTTTATGATTGTGAGTAATATCTTTTTCATTATTTTTATACGGTAGGCGGTCTCTTTTCCAAATTTTCCTCTTCGTCCGAAGTAAACATATAATAACAACAGAAAGGGAGAAAAACAATTAGTGAGATTATTGCGAGAGGGATAACGAGAATAATAAATATAACGAATAAGATTATTTTAAGTGTTTTAATTAGGGTGTCCATTATTTTCTAAAAGTGTTGAGTTTTCAAGGTGTGTAAATATTCTAACAGATTCTACAACTTTGTCAATATCAAAATTTATATTTTTTAGATTACAAAAAACCCCCCACATAAGTACGAGTGAAATTTCCCAACTGTTTAAAGTTTTTGGCCAAATCGGACTTTCAATTTGTTTTATTTCTGCTTCTAAAGTTTTACGTAAATCCCAAAATTTTAAAACAAAATATTCTTTACTTACTTCGCGTTTTGCTTTTGCGATAGAAATTTCATCAAGTTGGCTAATAATTTGATTAATGATTTGTTGCATTTTTCAAAAAGACGGATTTGTATCCTTGCTATGATTGTCAAGAATTTTATTATTTTTATTTTTCATAATTGCCATAACCTCGTCAAAACTGACTGGACCTCCAAAATTTTCAATCCCAACATCAAGTCGTTTATGATCTAAGTTGTCTGGTTGACTTTCCGCGTGGGTTCCGTGGGAATGGCCGGAAAGATGAACGACGTTTTTATTTTTTTGGTGAGAGTCGATCCAAATTGCGTGAGCAAAATGACAGCAAAAAACATACTGAGAATGTTCGGGAGTTTTAATTTTTGCTAACAAATTATGTCCGACAAAAGTAACTTTACTGCCGAAAGCATCTGTCTCTAAAGGATAAATTTCAGTATTTTCTCCCATATAATCCCAACCGCGACCTTTAATAAGTCTTTTATATAAATTTTTTAAGTAGCTGTTATGGTTGCCCCAAATTAATACTTTACTTCCCTTTAATCTCGCTAAAAGACTATTCCCTAATTTATCTGCGTTATCTCCGGCCCCGACAATAAAATCACCTAGATGAATCACTGTGTCATTTTCAGACACTCTTTCGTTCCATCGTTGAATAATAGTTTCGTCGTGTGCTTCTATTTCGTTAAATCCGCGAGGCTTGTAAATAAAATCGCGGTTATGTCCGAAATGAGTATCGCTAACAAACCAAACTTTTTGCTCGGCGTTATGATTGAAAGTATGTTTAGTCCACATATTATAATTATTTTAATTTAATGTTATCTGTCAATTTACTTAATTGTCTTTCTAAAACAAAGTCCGGAACATTGTGTGTATTTTTACCGCCGTGTCTATTTTCAACGATCAAGCTCACCAAAGTATATCCATAATTGCCCGCCAAATCAACATATGGTTTAATTTCTTTTTCTGTGGTAAACGTATTTGTAATAATAATCTGACTAATTTCTTTTTTCATCGCTTCCTCGGCGTTGTTAAAACAAAAATTATGAGCCTGTCCGAGTTTTGTTGCGTCAAATTTGTATTCTCCACTTTGCTCGAAATATTGGTCGGCGGAAAATACCCGGCAAGAAATATCCGCTATGTCGCAAATTGTTTGAATTTGATTAGCCAACGTAGACGAACCTGCGCCAGAGACGTGACGGAAAAGATAAAGAGTGGGATTCATAATTATCTTATCTTGCTAATGTTTTTGGACTTTCATCTTTTTCTAAAGTTTTTTTGAATCCAATATTTCCAGCAACATGAAAACAAACTATCCCTTCTGGGTTATAAAATCCGGGACTAGCAGCACTTCCATTTTCTCTTAACCAATTTATAGCTTGTTCGCAAGCTTCTGTAGTAAAAATTCCCCGATACAAAACGGGAACTAAATGGCAACATAACGGAAAATTTTCTTCTGTCCCCCACCTATTAACATTAAATAAACTAAATCGTTTTTCAGAAACTCTATATCCTCTTTGTACGCCATTCCCCCACCATTCTCCAAAGTGTCTACCGGACCCAAGCTTTAAAAGTTCTTCGCGATTATCTTGCACCCAACGTGCAAATCCATAATTGTCTGACTCGGGAGTAATCCACCTATTTCTACTTCCTGCGAATAAATCTCCATTATCAGAAATAAAAACCTGAGCGTTTGTGCCGTCAATTTTTTCTGTGATAATACATTCGCGAGAAAGTCTCGCCATTTTAGGAAACCCGGCAAACTCTACGTTTTCTTTGATATTTTTTAATTCTTCGTTCATAATAATATTGTTTTAACTTAGCACTTGAAGCATTAATTTTTTATAATCTTTATCTTCTAAGTTTTTATTGTCTAACAACTTAAAAGTAATGCCTGTTCTATCGGTTTGTTTGTATGCGTCAATAATCTGTTCGGCTTTTTGCTTCCGTCCCTCAATACACTGAATGTTTTTAACAAATTCTTTTATATTGTCAATTATTTTTTTAACTTTTTCTCCCGCCTCTGACATTTTTGTTATTTCTTGGCGGTAAGATTCGGCGAGTTCCCAATCAAAAACCTCTTCAATAATTTTATAAAAATCTTCGTAGGCGGGTAAATAATCATCAATTCGTTTAGAGATATAAAATTCTAAAAAATTATTTTCAGAACTAAGTGTTGATTTAATCTTGTGCAGCATTAAATAACGATCAGCTTTTACTTTTTTTAATATTTGATCATTGTCGCCGTAAATTACAATTCCTTCACCCTTTTTCCATTCTTTGACTGACTCAACCATAGATACGACCGAATTAAAGTTGAATGTTTTCGGACGTTGGATATTCCACGTTTTTGCAAAAGCATCAATACGCCTTTGGGTCAAATATGAATAATATGCATGGTCAATAATACAAATTAGCCATAATTCTGCTTTATCTGATTCTTTTTCAACAATTAAATTCGCTGGTGAAAACCACTCGCAAATAATTGAATAATTTTTTGTATCTAATAATTGGTTGTCAAATAGCTTTGGATACCTAGCTTTTAACTCTTTAATTTCCGCGCCGTTTGCCATTGTAAATTCGGCATCTATAGTTCCGCGAGTCCTTACGATGAGTTCGTCTTTAAATTTTGAAATAATTAAACATGAGCCGTCAAGTTTTTGGATAAAAGAAATTTCACTATTTTTATCTAATGGCTCAAATTCAGGCTGTTCGTTAAGATTTGTAAATTTTTTAAACCCGGCCGACACTAATTCTCCGGACTTTGTCCAAATAGAAGAACGAAAGATTTTATTTTCCTCTGTCCACTTTACTCCAATTTGTTTAGGAAATACAAGTTTACAGTTAGTATTTGCGATTACACAATCCTTAACGTAAAATTCTTCCGTATTCGGGAATTCTTGAATTCTCATAGCGATAATTGTTTGCCAAAGACAAAATACCAAGTTAAGAATAACTGAATACTGTGAAATAATTGATCCGCGCCAATTCTGATCCAAAAATCGTGTTGGCGACCACTGCTCCATAAAAACTTATTTAAACGACTGGTAAAATAATCAGTCACAAAATGGAGTAAGGCAATAACAAATAAGAATTGAAAGCATTTATCTACGTATCGTATGGCTACAAATGAATCTCCAAAAGATAAAATAACCCCAACAAAAAGCAGGGATACCGCAAACCCTGTTGTATAATCAATAACATGACTAAATAAAGCCATATTACTTGAACTTTTATTTTCAGCCTCAAATCGGCTCTGTATAACAAAATCGCAAAACCAATGAATTGCGGTAATGCCAAGAAGGCATAATACTGTATATAGTGCAATATTCATTTATTTTTTTATATTATCAGAGTTCTCTGATTTGTCAATGTTTTTCTTACGGAAAATTTTATCATAATTTTCTCGAAACTTATTTTCATCTGTTGGTCGTCTCACACTTCCTTTTCCGTTTTTTACTGTTTCCATACAATCTAATTAGGGAGCCAAACCGATTTAGCTTGCGCTATTGCTTGTTTTTGAATTTCAGTATATTCTAAAAATTTCTCTTGATAATTTAATATTTTATCTGCGTATTTTAATATTAATAAATTCGGCCAAGCTCCATCGCGGACTAGGGTTAATTTTTCCCAAGATAGTTCTAGGTTATAATTTCGCCCTTCGTTCGCTATGGCGATTGCAATCAATCCAGCCGCCGTTGAGCGACTTACACCAGCGAGACAAGAAATTAAGAGATTTACCTGTCCGTGTTTTGACATATTCAAGCAAAACTTTATGAAATTAATTATTGTCAAAACATTATATTCTGTGGGCGAACCATTTTTACTTTCTTCTTCGCTGTCATAAAAACAGATTTGCTTGCTATATCCGTAAAATTGAAATGGGTGGGATTTTTTTTCCTCTGGATCTTCTAAATATAAAATATGGGTTATTTTTTTATCGAAAAATTTTTCTCTTTCGTGCTTTCCGCATATATATAAATTAAAATTTTCTTTAATTTGATTTCTCATTCTATTTTATTATTTTTAATAAATTCCTCACACTCGATGTTCCATTCTTCTTGATGGTCGTCGAGCCAATATTCAATTCTGTTATAAAAATCTTCGGTTTGAATTTCGTTAATAATCCGCGACAACCTTCCATATTCCTTGTCTGATGCGTCGTCGTCTTTGGGGAAAAGTCTTGTTTTTTCGCGCTTCAAATATACTTCTAAATATATCTCCCAAAGCCTTTGTGTCGAATATTTTTTGTAATCCATTTTAAGTTTTATTTAAAAGTTCTTCTTTAAATTCAATATGCATTGGGGGAAGTTTACTAGATTTCGCCTGTAAAACATTTAACAAGAATTTTTCTTTATCTGGGTGATTAAAAGAAATGTCGTAATTATCCATTAACCTTTGGACTAGCAATGCCATTAGCATAGTTTTTCCTTTTTTTCTTCCGCCTGATATTGTTATTATAATGTTATTTTTCATTTTACGCTTAAATATTCGTAATGTCAAGAAATTTTTTTAATCTTTTATTTGGATTAGCTTTACTCCAAATTTTTCAGCTAACTCTAAAGTAGAATTATCAAAATTGTATACATCTTTATATATGATAATTTTAATTCCGTAAGAAGCTAAAGATTTTAAGCAGTCATTGCAGGGTAATAATGTTGTAGCAGCTAAATAACATTCGTTTGGTTTAACATAACGAAGTGCGTTAATCTCGCTATGGATAACGTATTTTCTTCTTTCATCTCTATCAGACCAATCTTCTTTCATCCCGGCTGGAAATCCATTATACCCTAATGCCGCTATAGAATGATCGTTACGTAATAAACAACAACCTACTTTTTTCCACGGATCGGCACTTCGTAAAGCTGCGACTTTAGCTAGTTCTAAGGCATAATTTTCCCAAGATATTTTATTATTTGTATTTTTTTCTGAGTTTTGACGCGACATATTCGGTTCTTTTTATTATTAATGTTAATAAGATTACTTTAATATTAACCCGTAATTCATAATTGGAATATTATATGCTTCTGCTATTCTGAGAGCTTGAGCTGTTCCTCCAACCATTTTACCGCCTTTTGTATAACATAATATAAAAGATGTTGGAGTTTTGAGATCTTGGCCTAAAATTTGAAAAACATTTCGAGTGTGTAATTTTTTAGCTCCTTGTTTTAAATTATTCCAATAGGGGTGAAACTTTGCGGCAATTTCTTCTGCTTGCTCTGAGATATTATATAAAGAAGAGTTGCTGTCGTTAAAATTCTTCCAAGGAATATAAATTTCTTTTTGTCCATCTTTTGAGTCGCAACCTATTTCAAAAGCTTTGTCACTTCCATCCGCACCTCCGCTTCTAAGAATATAATTTTTAGCAAAAAATTTTCCTAATCCTTTAAAAAGAATGCTTACTTCTTCGCTAATATCTCGCGATCCAATTCCTGTGTATATTTTTTTCATAAAGTAATAAATGAACCGACATTTCCCCATTCGGCCTTCCTTTTAATTACTCTGCTATCTTTTGCGTTTTCATTAGGAATTATTTTTCTCAACTGCCACCATCCTTTTAGATTGCCAATAAATTTATCATCCCTCGTTGGAAATGCTGCTGATTCTGCTGGCGAGCAATGCTTAGGGTTGTCTTTTAGCAATTTATCATAAATAGCAAAGTCTTTTTGTGCGTCTGTTTTTCCGTCAAATGAGGCGTATGATAGTCGCGCGGCTCTTGCTACGCTAATCTTGATCCTTTCGGTTTTTGAAATATTTTCTGGCATTTTATCACTAAACGGTAAATGCCATTCAAGGTCTGGATTAATATTAATAAAATCTTCTAGTTCAAATTCGCCACTTGGATAATTTAATCCAATTGGGTTTTTTATCTCTGGAATACTTTTGTTATACTCTTCCAGCATTAAATATGCTAATTTTTGTAAATGTATTTCCGCTGCGGGGTGCGCCCTTAGCGCAAAAAAGTTTTCCCATTCTGTCGCAGTTAAAAGCGCGGTATGCCACATAAAAGGCTCTATTACGCGATTAGATAGTTGTTTTGTAACGTTAATTTTATTTAATAATGTTGCAGATATAACCGCTAAATTTCTAGCTAGTAGCCATAATTTAATTGCCGTCCATTTTCTCCATCCTATTAAATTTTTAGTTCCTTGCATTCCTTTATGGTTTTCTTGGAATTCTAGTGGAATAAATGGATTTTCTTTAACCTCCCTAACCGCTAGTTTAAAGGGACGCGCCCGAGAACTCGCCGAACACTTTCCAATCATTTTATGTGTGTTAACCTCAGATAAAATAATTCTTGGAAACTTAACAATAAAAGTTGTTAGTCTGGAATTATTATAGCTATTAAGGCTGTCTGTTATAATTTTCGCTTGTATACTCATAAATTTTTATAAAGTTGATTATTATTGACTTTAATCTCAGTTTTATATGAGCGTAAAATCATTTTAATCTTTCTAGGCAAATATCGTAGAATTCTTTCTCTTTAATAATCATTATTTTTTAACCTTTTTCCAGATTGCTGTTATTACTTCAACTTTCTCTACTTCTTCGCCAACCGTAGGCAGATTAAATTGAATTCCCTCATTATAACTAAACTCGACTTCGAATTGATAAAATTTATTATTCTTTTCAATTACATATACTTCGTAATGACAGTCATGTTTTCCTGATAATTCTTTAATTATTTCTCCATTTTCGATTAATTCCTCAAGTTCTTCTTTTGTGTTAATTGTCATATTTATACTTTACTAAATTTTATAAAAGAAACAAGTTGTTTTTTTATTAAATAGGCGGAATTCTGCATTTTTTAATATTGGCAACTTCAATCCATTTCCCTGTTAGACCCGGAGCGGAGATCGAAGCAAAGGAGCATCGTGCGATTCCCGTCGTCGCGCACGCGGCTGGAGAATCCTACGAGTTTCCCGCCTTGGTAGTAGGGTGTCGTCGCGCCTCCCTCGCCGATGTGCGGATGCGATTCGGCGCGAAACGGAGACTGGCCAGTGTCAAGGTTGAAGCCAAATCTGAACTCCACTTCGATTGCGTCTATCTCATCTAGGAAGAGTTCGGTTGTCGGATGGTTCATAATAATAAATGAGGTCTAACAAGGCGCTGCAGCGCAACCCCTAGCCGGGCTGTGTCTTTTTCTGGTTTGCTCATTTTGTCTCCTGTTGTTGATTTACTGGTGATTCGGTCGCCCGTTCGGCGAGACTGATCTTGTCGTTGTGCAGAGAAAGGATCGGACTTTCTCCGCAGGTTCATCAGGCCGTTTTGTCAGCGCGATCTTGCGCCGCGCCGTCGCTGTATTTCATGCCCTCGTAGCGCTTTGCCAGCTTTACGATATTTGCTTCGATACATTGCTCGCGGGTGATGCCGAGTCCTTGGCGGATTCCTTCCAGCGAGTGAAAGGACTCCGTGCATGATGATCGGTTACAGATTTTGCAGCTCATAATAATAAATTCCTAACAGTGCGTCCAGCGAACGGCGGTCGGTTGGATGTTTGGGCAGTTGATTTTGTGGTCATAATTTTGGGTTGTTCGCGCCGTCGCTGACGCTGGTGTTCGGCTCGCGGATGACTCGACACCCAAAAGGAATCGGCGGGGATATTCCCGTCGCAGAATGGGTTTCGGTTACGATCACGTCTAGTCTACATCCAATAATCCTGTCTCCAATTAGCACTCCATCTGGACTGTGCTGTTCACATTCCTCGATGGTGATAGAGACTCGTAAGTTGGATGTGATGATCGCTCCGCCCACAATCTCGCAACTCCGCAGCACTTCGATGCGATGGGTGCCCGAGAGCGCGACGCCGCGCTGACGCAATACATATTCCGCTAGGGCTTGCCGCTCCTGCTCCTCATTCAGATTTGCTGTGATTGTTTCCATATCTAGTTTAGTCATAGTTTTTTTTTGGATTAGTAGGTCTGCTGTTAACGATAAAAAGAAACTCTCATCGCCCATCTTCGTATGTTCATAATAATAAATGTTGTTGTTAAGCCGCGTCCCAGCCGACAGATTTACTTGCAGCTACCACTTCCGCTGGTCCAAGAACTTGTTGCTTTTCTTTCATGACTTTTTGTAGTAGTTGCCAACTTCTTCTACGAACATTGGATCACCTATGGGTGCGAACCGCCATTTAGACAGGAGGCTTTCGTAGCTCATGCCGTCGATTTCTTGTTTGAGTTCTTCTGTAGTCATAGTGATTTGGTTGTTAGGCTGATTGGTTATTCTTTCCATTTTCCGAACGTGCGAAGAAAAGCTTCGGCGCGTTCGGGGTGACTGAGCTTGACGTTCGGCAAAATATCACGCATCCGTTTCGCAGCCTGTAAAACAAGGCCGTTGCAATGGGCATGCATATCTTTAGGCGATTTGTCCTCAATGTCGGCATCAACGTCGGCGTACCAGTCTACAAGCCCCTCGATTTCTGAAATAATGCCTAACAAGGCGGTATGGTCAACGCATAGCCGTTCTGTGTCTTTTTTTTCAGTTGGTGTTTTCATATTATTCGTGGGTCCGTTCAGGGTGGCTGAGCTTGGCGTTCTCCGACTCGCTGAGATGATTCGCGAGCGACTGACCAATCAGGGCTCTATCCTCCGCCGACACAGCCGGGATCAACGGAGAGTCAGCGAGAGCCGTTAGCACTTGGCGACCGCGAATGAATAGCAGATAGACCTCGCTCCCATCCAAGTCCGTTCCGCGCATGACCGCCTTTTTCCATTCAACCGTCGGAGACCCAGTCGGTTGAGATAAATCCCCACCCGGCGCGTCCGTAGAGCCTGTGGTGGTTTGTTCGGTGTTTGTTCTCATAAAGTTTTATTGGGGTGGGGATTTCTCACCTTGTCGTTCGGCGCAATAATTGCGGCAGCGAGAATGCAAGTGTCTCGGTGTCCCTGGTTGTAAGGTAGGTTGCCATATTCGTCGCCGCCTTGCCCCGGCTCGATCCCTTTGCATATCGGGCAGCACGGATACCCGGTGCAGTATGAATAGCGGGCGGACCATTCAAGTTTCCTTAGGACCAAGGCAGCGGCGTCGACGGCCTTTCTAAGTCGAGCGTTTTCGCGTTCGAGTTCGCGAGCGAACGACGCATAAACAATTTCGGCAGATGTCGCCAGTTGTGGAAGTGCATTCCAATAGATTTGACCATCAGTCCGTGGAGTCGCCATTAAGACCGCCGAACAAGGCGATGCGGCCAACTCGGCTCCTTTTTGTGTCACGTTTTCAGTTTTCATTATATTCTCAGTGATTCGCCTCGCGGCTGATCTTGTCGTTAGCCTCCATACGGATGACTCGGTCCAAAGTAAAAATTCAACTCTGGGTAGCCCACTTTTAGCCGTAGCCTTTTCAATGCTTCCTTGCAGGCAACGAGTTGGTTGTCAGGTTCGCGCCCTTCGAGGATTTCCACGAACACGGATTCGCCTTCTTGAAGGTCTGGTCCGATTAGTGCAAATCCGCAGTTTCCGTCGATCCCAAGTTGGGCGCGACCGTATTTTTCAATTAGTTCAGTCATCATTTTTTTGTTTGTTTAGTTGTAATTCAAAAAGGGCTAACAAAGTGATGCGCCCGCAACCCTTAGCCGATAAGTCGCTGGGTTGTTCGGTTGGTTGATTTTCGGTTTGAGCCTTCATTTTATTAGTGAGCGCGTTCATGGTGGCTGATCTTGTCGTTAGGCTGCGAGAAAAACATCGGCTTTCGAGACACCGGAATCTATACAAAGACGCTGGAGTCTACGAATCTCCTCCTCAAGCCTCGCGGCCTCCGGGATACTACGAATCGCATGGCCAGAAAGCCACGCGATTGCATCTATTCGAGATACCTCGTCTGTACTCGCTCTAGGATTGTGGGCGAGCCCAAGCGTCAGTCTAACAGGGCGCTGCGCCGAACCCCTAGTCTCGACACTGTCTGGTTGTTCTGAGTTTTTTTCTGTCTTCATATTTTATTCTGGTTTGGACACCCGTTCGGGCTCCATGAGCTTATCGTTGGGCGACGTTAATCTCATTGGCCTTAATCACCGCCAAGGATGTGGCGCACACATATCCGAATTCGCCGTCACGCCGAGGGATGTGATCGTAGCTGCCGCATATCCCGCAGTTTTTCGCCTCTTGGCTGATCTTGACGTTCGGCAAAATAAGAGACTCAAGTTGGGCGATACACTCTCCTACATAGGTTCCATTCCAGTCCTGTATAGATTGAATTGCGTCAATCAGTTCCTCGCTGGCCCTCATCACGCATTTCTCTTTTTGCTCGGGAGTTTTTGTTTCAAGTGGTGTTTTCATATATTGCTGCCGCGAGCCTTTTATTTTCTTTCTCCAGCCTTTGGATGACCTCCCATATTTCGGATGTTTGCAGCCGAGTTCCATCCGCTCTTCGGATCTTGACGCATGATCGGTTTGTCCCGTCGGGATGGTCAGGACATCCCGAGAATATCAATCCCGCCTGCTCAATACGATATTGAGTTACGTTTGCAGATGTCATTTTACCTCCTTTTTGGCTTCGCGAGCTAGTTCGTGTTTTTTTGGTCAGTCGTGAGCTGCCTTTGATATTAGAAATATTAAATTTGGAGGACTGAACAACGTAACACCATTGGCATTGTTCTAGAATAGGCTCGCCGTTTTCCGCCTCGCGCATATACCACCCTATGTTATCGCAGTTAGGGCAATCATCGCCCAACGCGGTGTTGTTTAGGGTGTTTTTCATAAAGATGGTTCAATGGTAGCGGTACCGCCTTTCATAAGTCTCCCGTTCAGTCGATTAAGCTGAATTCTCGCGGCCTTCATAGTTAGGGATACGATAGCCTCGCTAATGTCTACCGGGATGTAAGGCTTTTTTCCGAAATATCCATGGACGTCTAGGCGGATAATGTAGGTTGGTTTCATTTTAGCTGATCGGTCGAGCGACTATCGCCTGTTATAAATTTTAATATACAGGGTTTTTATTACGACGGTGATAAATATCTAAATAATCTTCCTTGTCTTTAGAGCAATTCAAAAAATCAAGAATAAGTTTAAAAAACAAGAAATAATGCCTATTCTCCCGTTCGTAGATAATCATAAAATGATTAAAACTTCTATAAGCAATAAAATCCCCCTGACTAAAAAAATCAGTGCTCAGTCCCATCCAGCGGTAAAGACTGCGAAGTTCAGCGATTGATTCACAATGCTCGTTAATTATATCAATTAATTCAAGGGTGTGTTCTTCTCGAATAGAATGAAAAGTGAAAAATTTTTCTCTTGAGTAATAATTAAGCCAGTCTTTTAGGTGTGTTTGAATTTTTTGTAAAACAATTTTATTTTTACGCATGACGATTCTGATTCCTATTGATCATATCAGAAAAAATAAAATTGTCAAGGTTTTATTTTCCTACGCTGGAAGAAAATATTTTAACCCATTCGAGAATATAAGAGACGAGGGGGGCGATAATAAGAGGGGCGGCGACAACCCAAAATTGCCATTTACCTGTAATGTTAGCAATTGATATTGCTTTTTTTTCATTTTTAATCTCTTCTTTGTCTTTGTTGTTCTGCTTTATGAATTTATCAAACCCTTCTGTTAAGTAAAAAATTTGTTGTTTTATACTTGGAGTTCCGTTAGATTCATAAATAGATTTATACATTTTATCAACTTTTTTTTGAAATTCATCAAAATTAGATCGAGCATAATTACTAAACTCTACAAGTCCTTTGAGTTCGTCAATAGTCATATCTTGACGAGCCATTTCAATAAGCTCTTTGGTAACTTGTTTAATCCTTGGGGAAGACAATAAATTTGTTTCTTTTATTTTCCTTCCTTCAAATCGACTCCAAGCTGTAGTTAAGGTGCTAACAAACTCTTTACCGTCTGCTAAAAGTTTCTTGCTAATATAATCCTGTGCTCCATTTTTCATTGCCGTCACGACCATATCAATATTTTCGTGATCCGTAAGTATAACTACGGCGGCATTTGCTACTATTTTTGGAATATGAGTTACCGTTTCTTGAATCGCTGAGTCGGGAAGATCGCCGTCTAGGAGAATCATATTGGGGTCATAATCCTCCACGGCTTTTAAGCCCTCTTTTAATGTTTCAGCTTCATGTATATCTAAATTATAAAATACATTTTTAAATTTTAATAAATGAAGGCGAATTAAGTCTCTACAATATTTATCATCTTCTATTAAAAGTATAATCATCTAAATAGTCTCCCGACTTTCTTTATTGTCGTATTTAAAATCGCCCAATAAAACCCTAGCTGAACAATGGTATTTATAAAATCTTCAAAAATTATTGGTTTTTTTATATAACTATTTACTCCAAGATTATAAGCAATGTCTATATCAGGGTCTTTATTAGAAGATGTCAAAGCAACTACGGGAATGTTTTTTGCCTCTTCTTCGGACCTAAGCTCTTTCAAAACATCTAATCCATTAATTTTGGGTAATTTTAAATCTAATAAAATTACTTTTAAGTTCCTGTTGCCTCGGTGTAAAAAGTCCCCACGGCGCAAAATAAAATTTAATGATTCTTCTCCGTCCCTTACAACGTAAACTTTATTAGCTAATTTTTTCCTAGATAACGCTCTTAATATTAAATTTTCATCAGAAGAATTATCTTCGACTAATAATACTTCAGCAAAAATACTTTGTTGTTGGTCTGGAGTCATGGCTATATGGCGTATATTACACTAACTAAAGCGTAAAGAAAAATGTAGCTCCATTATTTTCTTCCCCCGTCTCCCAAGGTTGACCACCGTGTTTTTCTACGATTTTTTTACTATACTTAGCCCAACACCAGTCCCTTCACCCGGCCCCGTTATCTTTAACAAAGTATATTTTTTTGCCCCCCCCTCTATCTACTCTAGAAAACCTTAATAAATCGCCTATTATTAGGCGCCTTTTTTGAATTTTCAATAACAATATTAACTGATTTTACTCCCTTGTCGGGGATTTCTTTTATAAAATCGTATATTTGTTGCCACTAGTCTCAACACTTTTTATAATCCTTTATTACTGCATATGGTTATATGTGCTCCTAGATACTTTTTATGCTCTTTTATCTCTAAGTCTTTTTTTATTTTATTTATGAGATCAGAGTGAACTGGTATCCAAAAATTACTAAATCCACGTCCGCCAATGTAAACTATTTGCGGGTCGTAATGAAAATACGCATTTTGGCCAATTAATTTTAATTTGTTCCATTCGGGGTTCCAACCATGAAGATTGGCGTTGACGATGGAAATATGCGCCCCCAGCCGGGGGGTGGCTAGCTTGCTAATTCCATTTAAGAATGTATTTGCTCCGGTCGCTCCAAAATAACGCTTTTGAATTAGCCATCTATAATAATTAACAAAATCATTATTTACCTTTATAAATATTGATTTGTTTTTATCTACGGATATTTTTCCACAACCAGTGTAATTCATTTTTAAAATAAAATTTCGTGATTATCTTTGTTACTAAAAGTATTTTTCCAACCATTAGCATATATAATTTTGGTTATTCCGCCTTTTTTTAGTCTATTTTTACCCGACAGAAACAAATCAAATGCTTTTCTTAAATTTTTACATTGGAAATAAGGTGATTGAGCTAGTTTTCCGCCAATAGTTCTCCTTTTAATTAAAGAAGTCCTAATTAATGCTGTTAAAATTTGCCGACGCAATAAGTTTGTCCTCCACCAAGGAGAAATAAAAATAATTAACATATCTTCGCCGCCATGTTGAAAGACTAATCTTTCGTTTAAATCTAATTTTAGCTTTTTCTCAATCTTAGCAAAAAAGTCCGCAATTTTTTCTTTTTCTTTTTCTTTTTCTGGAACGTGAAGTCCGATTTTAGTAATTTTTACAGTAAAATAAGGACTAAACGTTTCCCGACAAGAATGTTTTTGAAGAATTTTGAAATTTTTATCTAACGCTAGAAATGTTCCGCGTGGACTCGCGTAAGAAAAGCCGTGGTGATTTTTATCAATCTTCGTTTTTTCCTCGATTAAAATTGGCTTATAATGGTTTTCTTTCATTTTTTTATGAAAATATCATAAATCGCCGGAATGTCAAGAAAATTCTTTTATTTCTTTTTTATTGAAAAATTCTAATAAACGACTGTTAATTTTTTTGTCGAAAATTTTGGCTTGTTTTAATGTCATTTTATTTTCATAAGCCAGCTTACCAAAACCCATCTTTTTTTTGCCTCCTAGTCCGTATTTTAATTCAATAAAATTTCTCTGATTTTTAGGTAATTTTTTAACGAAAGCGTCTAAATGCTCTATTTTTTCTTTATATTCTCCTAAATTTTCGTCAGAATCGTTTAAATAAGTTTCATATAAATTTTGATCTATTGTTTCGCTTATACTTTGGTCTAACGATAAATCAGGACTGAACAAAGAACTTAATTTTTCGACTCTAGCTGGTTTGATATTAAGGTCGCGAGAAATTGTCTCTACAGACGGATAATAATTAAACTTTTTCCAAAACTCGTTAGAATACTTTTTTATTTTCAAAGAAGTATTTATAAATGGCATTGGGTATCTTGCCGCTCGACTATTTTGCTTTACATACAAAGAGATTTTATTATAAATCCAAGGGGTGGCGTAAGTAGTAAATTTAAAACCTAGTTCTGGTTTGTATCTTTCAATTGCTACGTAAAGTCCTATTACTCCTTGATTGACAAGATCAGATAATTCAAATTGAGGATAATTGAATTTATTGGCAATCTGAATTATTAATTTAGTATTTTTTAATACTAAAGATTCTTCTGCTTTTTTATCTCCGGTAGTTGTTAACGCCCAAAGTTCTTCGTTTGACCGTGTATCTTCACATTTCTGACTGCTAATTTTATTGTAAAACATTTTAATATATCTTTATATATTAATGTTTTTTAAATTAATGTCAATAATTATATTGATAAATTCCAAATTAATTTTTTAAATACCTCAAAAGTAAGCTCACAATCATATAAAGCTTCGTGCGTTTTACTTTCATCAATCCCTATCTCAAGGTCTTTGCACATATAAGTTAGATTACTTTTTAGTCCTCTTTGTCTAAATCCCGCTAATTTATATTGCCAAGGAACAAACTCGTCTTTTTCTGAATCAAAGTCAACCCCTAGTTTGTAGGCTTTAGCCAAACAATTAACATCTATGGTCCGCTCCATGTATGAATAATCAGATTCACGACCTAATAACTTGCGCCAAATATTATGCATATAAACATCAAAGTTTATCCCGTTAAACCAAAGAATTTTATATTGTGGGTCGTATAGATATTTTTCTAAAATTTCTAATCCCTCGATCGGCGAGATTCCTTTTTTGTCTACTACGCTTTGCTCGAATCCTGTTATTCTTCTGGCTCCTTCGCTAACATTAATTTTATCCCATTTAAGGTATAAATTATGCTCTGCTATTGTTTCGTCTAATGTCGTTACTATAATAGATGCTTGCCAAGGCTTATTGTTAAAATATAAGTTGAGTCCCTCGGTTTCTACGTCAAACACGACATATTTTTGATTCTTATTAAATCTTAGTAAATTTTCTCCTAAATTATTATTCATCTTCTCTTATTGTTAAAAAATCTTTAATTGTTTTCTTCTCTTTCTTGATTATTACATTTTCTCCGTATTTTTCAGTAGAGAAAACTAATTCTTCTTTTTTCCCTTCGGGGTTAAAGTGAAGGTCTAAATATACTCTTTTTAAATACTCTTTTCCGTAATCGCTATAGAAAAATAATAAACTTTTACATTTAATATTAACCGCATCCCATAATATTTGGTTGGGTATTTCATCAAAAAGTGGTCGGCCAATTTTAACTTCTTTGCCATAATCTACTGATCCTTTTACCGTTCTTTGGATAAAATCAGTTAAGTATCTTTGAGATAATCTTTTTTTAGTTTTTTTCTTTGCCATTATTGTAGTGTTTTTATGCGAATGTCAATATTTTTCATAGTAATTATTAAATCTACTAGATGTTCAGAGTCAACAGTTCTGTAAAATTCTTTACCCGCCGTGAACTGTTCGTAGGATATATTTTCCACTTCTTCTATGTCTATTTTCTTAAGATCATTCTTAAATATACAGGTCAATCCAAACTCCTCTGGAATAGTTCTATAATTTACGCCTATTTTGTTAAAATGGTAAAGTAGTTTAAATCCGTCCCCGCAAGAATTTATCGAGCAATGGTTTTTATCTGGCGGATAAAGATCGTGAATAAATATAATACCGTTTTTTTTAAGAAAATTAATGCCATTATTGTAATCTTTAGTTACCTGCTTATATTCGTGCGAGGCGTCCACGTAAATACAGTCGAATTTACGATTATCTCCATTGATTAATTTATAATCTTCAAAGAATTTATCTGTTCCTTCGTTAAAAGAGGCTCGACCATTAATATCCACGGATATTTTATTATCAGTATGAACCTCTTTATATCTAACTTCGTCCCCAAGACCAAGCTCTAAATATCTAAAAGAATTGGGTTCAAATACATTATTTATTATTTTTTGACAGTACATTTTATTATAATAGTCTTTCTACGCAAATATCGTAATATTCTTTTTCTTTTTCAATACCGATGAATTGACGGTTTAGATTTTTTGCGGCAAGGCAGGTCGTTCCCGACCCCATGCAGTTGTCGAGAACTAAATCACCTTCGTTAGTATATGTTTTGATTAGGTATTCGCAGAGAGCTAAGGGTTTTTGTGTTGGATGAAATCTATTTCGATCTGTAGCAAATTTTAAAATACTTTTTGGGTATCTTGTCCCGAGATTTTCTTTATGACATGAATCCATTTTATTAAAAATTTTATTATGAGATATATTTTTCCCGCTAAAAGCTTTATAAGGCTTACCTTTTTCCATAATCGGAAAAAATTTTGATTTAGCACTTTTGTAAAAGATAATAATATTCTCGTGATGCCTTCTTATTTGTCTTTTTACAATAAACGGATTATTGCTTTGTGGTTTTTCCCATATTAACTCATACTTAAAGTCTTTTCGATTTGAAAGTATCAAATCAGATGTGAAAGGTTGCGCCCCAAAAAAAATAATATTCCCGTTTTCTTTTATTATCTTATCATAAAAAGACCAAAGTATTTTCAAATTTATATCTCCTAGATACTTTCCTTGAGAAAAGTTTTTAGGATATGGTAAATCACACAAAATCATATCCACCGTTTTATCGGGAATATCCTTCATTAATTCTAAACAATCACCATGCCATAATTCTTGTTTTATAATTTTAATCTTTTTATGTAGATATTGCCGCAACTAGGCAAGTCATTTATTGATTTGGTAGATTTATTTTTAATTGTTTGTTTATGTAGTAGCATGATAAAATTTCTTTAATTGGATAAGTTGAT
>Ga0209414_1000043_pt1 | contig 49335 bp, 90 predicted proteins | sample LakVidmifraction_4_FD_181154 | JGI IMG/M metagenome (GOLD analysis project Ga0209414, IMG submission 181154) | Hypersaline microbial communities from Lake Vida, Antarctica - Brine Hole Two &gt;0.2 micron (SPAdes) (version 2) | ecosystem: Environmental > Aquatic > Non-marine Saline and Alkaline >...
TAAACATAGGTCACGATGTTTCCAAGTATGCTGTATGGATCATGCTTGTACTGCTCCCAAATTTCTTTGCGCCACTCTTTAGTGCCACCGATGACTGTTCCGCAATTGAATGTTTCTTCCCAACGATCTGATTTGAGAGTGAACCCGCCCAAAGTATCATTGCCCACTTTGTTCTCTTTGTGGCTTGAGCGAGTGCTTGTACCAAGCAGGCTGGTAGTCTTTTCATTGAGGTTCCCGTACTGCTCATAAGCGCCCATTATTATTGCTTCGTCCTGCTCAAGTGGCTTGCGCTTGTAGATGTGGCCCTCTTTCAGCGTGACGCGCCCTTCTTTGTAGAGGGAGGTCAGAGTGCGTGCCATCATGCCTTCATAACCCTGAAGGATCAATTCTTCCTCAAACTCAATCGCTTCCTGCCAACTGTTGCAGATACGTTGCTCGAGGACAACGACGAAGGGATTATTGAACATCAGCTCAGAGCCCATTCTGGATATCCATCGCTTATTGTACGATATGTCCTTATCCGTGAAATCGTCGAAAACATAGAACTTAAAATCAGGTTCACCATCACTGCGACGAACCGGACCAGTAGTACGATTAAAAACATCATCACCTTCAAATTCCCTGAACGGAGAACCGACGATCAGCTCGCCATCAAGCCCAAGTAGTTCAGGGTCATAAAGTTTTCTCTGTATATACTGATTGCCAATAGGTTTCAGAGTGGCTGAAACAATACCTTCATAAGTCGCACAGCCACGAATGCCGTCCAGCTTTGCAGAGCAAGCAATCGGGTATCTCATTCGTTTGAGCATGTCAAGTGATACACCTTCTCCAGGTGCCTTCATAGGTCTTTTAAGCATGATTTCTCCTAGCTCATTATTTCAATGTGGATTCTTCTGTTGGACGTTTCGTTATGCTGTATTTCCATTTTAAGAACTGTGGTTGCCATCTCATCATCCGTAATATCAGAAAGTTTTGGATGGGCTTTGAATCTGATCTTTACGATAACATCTCGGTCTCCCTTCATGGCTTTACCTCCTAGACTCGTGCTTGACAACCTGGATATACACATTTGGTACACATACAGCTAATTCGTTTCATCCTATGCTTCCTTCCAAGTTTACCACATAGAGTATCACCGCCCTTTTCTGGTGGCCTGCTGTTCATTTCAAAATCATAATCATCCTCCACATTACTCATATTCCTGCTCCTAGGAATAAATGTGATTTGTCATGACCCTTTATATACTTTCTGATCCATTTCAAACGCTCAAGTTGACCGTTAGCTTTATTACGATAGTGTTTGGCATCTTTTTCCAAGCTAATCGCCTTCTTCTCGCTCCAAAGTATCAGTCGTCCCGTATCTAGTTCCTCTTTATACAGCTCAGACAAGGTCAGGTGCTTTAAGTTACTCATGATTACCTCCTGAAATGCATTCGGTGTTCTGATTGCTCAGCATCACGTTCTTTAGCTACCGACTCTTTTGCAGGATAGAGACCCTCAGCTTGTAGAAGCCTGCGGCAGCGAGTAATCGTTTCCAGAGCAGGTGCCTCTGAATCATTTACATAATGATCGAAGGTAAAGATGTTATGGTACCTGTGAAGATACCTACGTATTAATCTCCGATCATTGCTCCTAAGTACTGGGAACTCAGCCAGCAGCGCCTCAACCCTTATCTCGATCTTGCTCATTTTTTTGGACATACCGCCTCCTAGATTGTGGTTACTTTTGATACGCCATTCACTAGCTTTACGTTAAAAACTCGGTCTGCTTCATTTATAATCTCTGGTATGTGACTCACCATCAATAACTGAATATTCAATTGGGTGCTTAGCTCTTTCAATAAACCAGAGGCTATTGTCTGCAAATCACGGGAAAGAAATTTAAAGGGCTCATCAATCATCAGCAATGCCCGTGAGTTTGAAATGTTCCACACTGCCATTCTCAGCGCAAGGGCTGCCACATCAACTGCACCATATCCTGAGTTATCAATAGGATCAATCTCATTCCCATTTCGGACAAAGAAGAAATCAACCTCTGTTTGATTACGTCGGGTTTCAAATTGAACCTTGAATTCATAAGGATCATCAAACACAGAAGCCAGTGCCATTGTTACTACGTTTGCGATATGAAACTCCAGAGTTTTCTGCATGTTGGCTGCAACTGTCTGGAGTATCGTCCTTGCTCTTTCAGTGGCAAGCATGGTTTTTTCGTGCTTGTCTAAAGAATCCTGTGCTTGTTTCAGATCAAGCCGGATAGATTCTTCTTTATGCTGAAGCCTGGTGAATTCTCTTCTGGCTGCCGCTAGATTTTGTTTATGCTCATTCATAAATGTGCCATACAAATTGACCATCAACAAAGCTGCCTACATGATTCGTGGCTGCATCAGGCAATTCACCACCTGTAGCTACAATATAGAGCTGCCTATTTACCATATCACTATCTGGCTCAACTTCAATCCAAATGCTCCCAATTCCCAAAGGATCGAATCCAACATGTACTATTTTGCCTGTCCTTGTTAAGATTACGGGGCAAGAACTGTTATGGAATAAGTTGTATTTGTATATTTTCCGCATAGCATCACCTACCATTCAAAGGTTTCTTTGAGCTTTTCAAAGTCAGACACAATTTCTGTGTTCTTCTTGGCTAGGTCAGCATTCAGCTTTTCAATCAGCTTGTCGCCTTCTTCGACGGTAGTGACCTTAAATGTCTTTTTGAGCCGATCAGTGATCTCGGCTTCACGCCCTTCGTACTGAGCCAAGCTTGTTTTTGTTTCATTGATCAGCTTGCCTAAACGGGCAAGTTCCTCTGTCATTCCCATGATCTACTCCTCAGCAAAGCAATCCTCTATAATGTCGGCTACTTCATCATCTTCATCCAACTTTTCTAATTCTTTTTCAACAGCTTCGGCGTATGACAGTATGATCTTTGCGCTGCCAATCTCACCTTTAATCGATTCTGCAAAGGCGGTTGTTTGTTTCTTTTGGTCTTTTTCCCGCTCTGCCCTTTCAATACTCATCACTTTCTCAATAGGATCTATCATCAAAGGAATCACGTCTATGGTTTTGAGTTTGGAATCATAGATCGTGACGGCTGGCTCATGATTGATCTGAGCGATGGTTGACCGCATCATGCTCCCCATATTCACTAGGTGGCGATCACCTTTAGTAGCAGTAAACCTCTGATGATTGTCTCCTGAAACTATCAGGTCGAACTTTGTTTTCAACAACAGATGATTTGCTCTGGTGAAATCTTCTTGGGCTTCCCAGAGCTTTTCGTCAATGACCATTCTGTGGGTGACCAGAATGTTAGTAGTATGAGCGCTTGCAATCTCTGGAATGTCCTGCTTCCAACTTGCGCCATAGATATGACATCCAGTACATGAAGTTTCATACGGGTCAGCACCAAGCAGATGAAAATATCCTGATGTGACTAATGTTTGAAAAGCAGTACCACTCAAATCATCATTGTGGTATTTTTGATCGTGCTGTCCAGCCACTACAAGGATAGTGATTTTCGGAAACTCATTAAGGATGTCCATGACTTGTTGAACTACGCCATGATTTTCTTTGTGAGACTCAAACAAGTCACCAGGAAATATGACATAACCACAATTATTATCATTGGCAATTTGCAACTCCTCTCTGAACTTGCGCATAACCGTCCATTCAAAATCGTCGATTCTGTTCTTGGGTTTATGATTTGTAAGATGCTGGTCACCTCCCACCAGAATATTCATTGATCACCTACCTTATTCAGTTTGGCAAATAAAAATTTCATTTCTTATTCTCTTTCTAATCAGATTATATCAGTGAATCGCTGACGCCGTTATAATTTCTTTTCCAGGTTATTTAGTGCCTCGACGCCCATAACAGAATGACAGACAGGACACTCACCAGCATCACCTATTGTTTCCAAATATTTATCGCTGTGGGTTTTTAATTCTGTGGCTAATTCTTTAATGGCGTCTTGCGCAGTTTCCAAATCATCCAGCCCTTCTTCCACTATCTTTATATTGAGCTTACTGGAATCAGCGATCACAATCTTGCCAGTGATCAAAAGATATGGGGCCTCAATTTCAAGCCAATCTTTGTCGCCTTCAATTGCTGCACGGATTTCCCGATGCTTCTTTAATAACTCCTCCAAAGAATGAGACTCTTCATAAACTTTCTGGTGCTCCACTATCTTGTCAGCCAGCACATGATAATCAGGCTCAACATATAGGAACTCTCTCAGTTCATTGATTGACTTGATAACAGTAGCAAGATTGGATGTGTCTGTCGTCAAGGTATTTAGCTTCTCCTGCATCTTCTCTGCTTCATCTATATCATGAGCTATCTTGTTTAAAAAAGCTTCGGCAGCAGACAAATCAGGAAGAGCGTCCACAGACTCCGAGAGTGATGCCACCTTCAAGTCTGCTCGGTTTATTTCGTCTCTGGCATTTTTCACTTTGCTGTTGATTTTTTTGGATATGCGATCAATGATATCCAAGCCCACTAATTTGTTCATGAGCTTGCCACGTTCGCCTGGTGAATCTTGCAGCAAGAAGTAAGGTTGAATTTGTGTTTGGATATTACATTCTACCAATCTGTGGACATTTGTTATCTGGACAGGCACATCAGCCCTCAATGCCTCAAACGTGCCTTCTTCTGTCTCGTACATGTTCTTGCCTTTGGTACGAGATTTTATAAGCCAAGCATCATCAAAATCCAGAGCCACTGAGACAGAATCCTTTTCATCAGCATCCCAGTTCTTGAACCCTTCTCCCATTGGTCTGTTGCGAACAGCCCAAAGTACAGCACGTAATAAGGAAGACTTTCCAGAATCTGTAGTGCCGCTGATGATATTGAGTCCTGGATGGAGTTCTATGGTCGTTGATTTGTGGCTTTGATAATTGAGGACTTCTATCGATTGCAGCATATTTAATTCCTCTTGAATAGAGTGGGCGTGTTTTTGGTGATTTTCTTTCGGGGCTTCGCCACATTATGCTCTGTTTTCTTTCCCTTCTTTTTCTTCGGGGGAGGATTCAGAGTGTCTTTGATGGCTTCGATCTGAGGAATGACTAATCCTGTGTAGTCTTCAGTGTGGAGTATCTTTGCCATGATTGCGAGCCCACAAGAATCAGCCTGATTGTTGTCACCAGTTTCATATCCAAAGTTCTTGAGTAGGAACATAATGATCATGTCCTTTTCACAATTACCTTTTTTCGATATGAACTTTTTGAGTCTAGTAGGAGCGACAAGAACAGGATCAATATCCTGCTCATGCATCATAACTTTGACGACACCGCCACCCTCACCAATATGAAAGTTATTGCCTCTGGCTCCCATAGCATAATTTTCAATACAAACAACAGTGGGAGGGAATGCTTCAAGAACATCGGCACATTTATTCCTGATGTATACCAAACGCTCACAACCCTTCAGCTTGTTCTTGAACGTCTCGGAGAATACCATTTTGCCGTCCTCATCAAGAACAGTGGCAGAAGCTCCAGACAAACCTAAATCATAACCATGAAAATATTTCATTTAATCCTCTTCGTCTTCGTCTTGACAATCTTCACAGAGGACGGGAAATCCGCATCCTTCTCCGATAAATACTCCGCATAATTCGCACAGTACCCCTTCAAGAATCATTTCAGATATTTCGCCCATCAGTACATTCCTTTTTCTTGAGGATCTTTATGATTGCTGCATGATCCAAGGACGTAATGTTTCGATTTTTCGCATACTGTGGTCTCTTTTTAAAAAAGGATAAAAAATAGGTAATCATCTGTCCTCCTTGTTATTGCCTCGTACCTTCGCCTGAAGCTTCAGAGTTTGCAGCCCTCACGACAATCGCCAAAGTATTCAAGTCCCCTGTGTGAACAGTCATGAGAAATGTGTCTTTGGTAGGTCCTCTACTTGTTGTGTATTCATACCCGCCTTGTTCTAAATGGCGTTTAAATATAGGCAACTTCCAATCATCAATACAGATACAAGCTTTAAGTTTTTTCATTAGAATAATCCCACCTTTGTTTTGTTGAATATGTGCTCTTTCCATTGCTGTAAGGAGTCTTTTCTTAAAATGCTTTGGAAGTTCAATTCATTGCAAACATCCATGAACGCATCAAAATCTAATTCGTCAGGAATTATATCGATGTTTGGGCAACCTTTAAATGGCAATTTTACTAGAGGCCAGTTGCGTGCAATGATGGTTTTGCCTTCAGGGCATGTAATATTCATATATGCTTTGGTATTTTTGTTTATTGTGTCATTGATGTATTTAATGGTAGTCTTTTCTCCCACACCCTTTATGCCAGGAACTTCGTCTGTCTTGCAGCCTGCGATTGATTTGACCAAAGCCCAGTATTCGGGGGATATGCCATATTCTTCTTTAAAACTTTTCTTGGTCACCCGCTTCTTACCAGTATTTATCTCAACACCATCAACTAAACATTGCAGCATGTCCTCATCACCCGAAACTATTACCACTGGTTGACCTACATCACTATTATCTACAATGGAAGCAATAAGATCATCGCCTTCATAACCACTAAATTTGAAGTTGTTTTTGAAACCAATCTTAGGCAGAATTTCATCATAAAGTCGATCGAATTGGGCGTATGCCGCATTATCAATTTCGATATCTTCAGGCGATTTTTCTGTTTTGGCTACTCTTCTACCTTCTTTGTATGCAGGAAAAAGCTTGCGGCGATGGGATGCTTTGTCATCCCAACAGAAAGCGAATCTACTGGACTTCTCAGTTTTAGCCAGCTTCAATGTCTGCAATAGGAAGCCAAAGATCACCCCCACATGCATCGTTTCTGAAGTGAGTTCCGATAGTGTGTGCTTTGCTTTGTGGCATAAAGCATTGCAATCTACAATGATGATCGGTTCCATGTTTCTCCTTGTCTGCTTGTTTTCTTTATAACTCATTATAACACGATGTTTTTGATGCCTTTATCAAAAATAGCTAGGGCAGTTAAATTATGCCCTAGCTATTTGTTACCTGGTAACAGTCGATATTATTTGCCAACCAATTTCGGACCTGGCTTATCTTCGACTTCATCTTCGACTTCAGGATCGGGCTGAGGGTTTTTAACCTCTGCATCATAGAACGTGTCCAGCATTTCATCGTTATTCAAGTAGGTATGAATAACCATCGCTTCGTTCACGACCATTATTTCTGGATTTCCCAGAAGAGGAACGAGATTGACTACGCCCTTTTCATGGTCCATCTGACAAGAGCGAGGATTGATCAAGTGAAAATATTCACCCGTAACTGCCTCCCCGATCAATGTTGCTGACATGGTTTGAATAAACCGCAATTTGATTTTATCCATGATCTTAACTTCTCCTTTTTGGTTTACGAACGACCCGCATTTTTTCTTGTACGGTGTTCCACAGTTCAATGGTTCTTTTCTTTAGCTTGCCCTCAAGCTCGTTATCTTCGATGTGGGCACAAGCTTCCTCGATTGATCTAAACGTTGTACCATCAAAACAGTCGTATGATGTTTGGTTCTTGAGTTTTTTATAGTACATAAGCTCATCACGGATGGTGTCAACACCATGCCCGAATACGACAGATAAAGGGGCAGTACGAAAAGGATCATCAACGGAGCTTTTGATTATGGTACACATGCTCATGACTCCGAGAACCTTCATTTCGTCACTTGCGCCTATTTTTCTTTTCTTGATGATCTTTGATACAGGATAACCTGGCTTGATTTGAATCCTTAGAGAAGCATAGAATGGTATGCCCATGCCACCTGGTGTCGTAACTTTACCATCCTTTCCCATCCTGATCTGATTGGAGCAGACGATCAGTTGGTTTCTGAGGGCAATCTGCCTACACGTCTTACGCAAGCCCTCAGAAAATTCTTTGGCTCTACGCATTCCCATCTTGTCACCCTCATCTTTATCCATTTCAATATTCGTGCTGAGAGCAGCAAGGGAGTCGGCAGCAATCATGTTGATGATACCACCCATATTGGGTGGATTCCAGGGCCAAATTTCTTCAGTGAACACCTGAGAAACAGTATTGGGACGGGAGTATTCAAAGCAATCATCTACGGACATACCATAAATCTTTGAATACTCAAGGTCAAGTCTTGCTTCAGGGTCAAGGAATTTGACAAGGCCGCCACGTTTTTGTGCTGAGGTAGCGAGTTCAGACAGTAGTGCAGTTTTGCCCGCACCTGAAGGTCCGAATATCTCCACGATGATACCGCCAGGGATACCACCCTCTGTCAATCTGCCACCACTTATGGCTAGATCGAGGAGAGTGGAACCGGTAGAAATGAGTCTTTCGAAATTCGTTGGTACGTTAGCACCAGACTGTTCTACCTTCTGGGAAGCTGGGTTTTTAATCCCAGCCTCCACAGAAGCAGCAGCAGAATTTGTTCCACGCTTTATGAGTGGCATCTATGCCCCCGGACGGCGACGAACGCGACGACCCGCAGTTGCGGCAGGATCAACAGCAGGCTTTTCAGCAGGCTTTTCAGCAGCAACGGTTTCCTGTTTAGCAGCGGCACGCCTACTGACGCGAGGCTTGGTGACTTCAGGCTCAGCTGGAGGCAGATCATCTTCTTCTTCGCCTTCAGCCCCACCTTCTTCTTCACCTTCTTCACCTTCACCAAGCTCATCTGCACAACTATCGGCGTCAGGGCAAGCGTCGCAGGCATCCATTTCGCCATAATTATCAGGACACTCAAACTCTTTTTCTTCGGTAGGTTCTTCTTCTACCGTACCATGAAATGCTGCATATACTTCCTCATAAGTTGGAATGTAAAGCAGGCTGTCCAAGCAGACTGCCGAATCAAGCAACTCATCAGAGATAGGCTCATCACGATCCTCGAAGGCAAAAGCCTTATATTCGGTATTCGTGGCACCACTCCCAGACTTGCGGAAGAACACTGTCTTGCCCTCATCGGGGTCAGAGAACAAAACATAACCACCACCTCGTGGCTTTTTAGCAAGTTCGGCAAGTTCCTTCTCAAACAGGTAATGCGAAACATCGAAAATCTGAATGCCCATTTGAGTCTGTTTCTCAGAGTCGAGGCACTCAATGTTGTAAATCACGCGGCGAGTAGGATTGAGAGACTTGGCAAACTTGTCATCATACTCATCCTGCTTGCGGACTTCTGCCTGATGCTCACAGATAGAGCAAGGCTTACCGTATGTGCGAGACATACACAGATAGGAGTCCTCATTGACACCGACTTTGCGATGAACAAAGACATCAAGTGCGTACGCCATCTTGCCGGGTGCTACGTTGGGATTGTGTTCTCCAGCAACGAAAGGGATGAAGTTCAGGAAATGCTCATCTTCAGAACATTTCCACATCTGAACTTTCCCAAGTCTGCCACGAACAAGATACGGTTTGAACTTCCCTGAATCGTCCTTGTTGTTATAGGCTTCCTGTGCCCGTTGCGCCATTTCTGCTTTCATGGCTTTTCTGCGCTCCGATGGTTTCATTTTGTGCTCCTTGTAGTGGTCATTAAGACCTAGTCAATATTGCGATGAATGTTACGGAGGGAAACACCAATACCCAAACCAATCATTCTACCTATAAAATAAGCGACAAGCAGGCTTATTAAAAAGCAAACAATTATTTTTGGTATCAATATCATGTTGACCTCTTTCTCAAACGAGGGCTACTATCCAATCCATCATTCTGTGTTTTAGAACTCAGATTATTGGTAGCAGGTTGATAACTTTTATCCAGACTCTTGTTGCCCGAGAAGTAGCTGGACATATACAGATTCACCAGTACCTCAATCATTTTCCTGCGCTGTTCAAATGCCTCCTTTGCTATAGCCAGCACATTGACCGAATGACAAGCGGTCATGTAATCTTCATTAGCCGCTTTGTAATCCACATGAGTCAGGATTGCAGAACTAATGAATGCTTCTGTGGGTGCTTTCTCTGCCACCCACCCAAACAATTTCGGACTGTTTCTGACATCAGCATCAGCCGTAGAACGGGCCAACGACAAAGCATCCTTCGCCCTGTCACGATCATTAACAGCATCAGCCCACTGACATCCCCATTCTGCAAACAGGTCAGGCTGTTCTACTGCACACTTGTCCAAAGCATGTTGGTCAATCAGTAATTCGTCCCGAAAATTTCTCTCGCTCATAATATTCTCCTTTCTTTAATTGCTTACTGTGATAATAACATGAAAACTGAGGTTTTAGATGGTTTCGTCAATCATCCAAGTCGCAAGATAATCAGCAGAAATCATCATGGGAACCAACTTATGCTGCCTGATTGCTTGTTGTATTGGACCTCCTGAGGGATAGAAGAAGTGTGTGCCCACATCATGCATACCAAGATGCCAACGAATCGCCATAGCTTCTTCAGGTTTCAGAGTAATAAACTGTGTTGCCAGATATAATGACTTCTCACCGTGGCCCAAAGGAAGTTCTTCTTCCACTTTGTAAGATGGTGCAAAAACAGGAAACTCACCCTGCGGGTCATTCTTCAGCATTTCAATAATCTTGCTGACATACGCTTTGGTGCATTCAGCAGAATTAATGGTCTCTGACCGTTTACTCAAAAGATCATTCACATAGTTCATTTGAGCCGAAGTAGCAGGCTCAGAGTCCATCACATAATAATCTATCTTGCATAGATCGTGCAGTAGGGCAACAACAATCAAGGACTCTGGATCAACACCTTTTTCAGCAAACTGGTCATTGATGACCACTAAAGAATCATATACATTGAGGCTGTGGGCAGCTAATCCACCTTCGTAATTGCCGTGGTACTTAGTGGATGCTGGTGCCTGAAAGTAATCTGTCTCATTTTTTAGCCAGTGGATCAGGCTATCCATCCCATCCCTCTTACAAAATTTTAACAAAACCAATATCTCTTCCATAATCTCATTCATTTTATTTCTCCTTGGTCAAAAAGTATATGGTTTTTTTCCATGGACTGTCAGGTGGCATCTTCTGCACATCCAATCAATCTCAAGTGGTTTAGAATAATCTTCATGGTGTGCTTGTACTTTAGGGTTACCACACTTGCATGGTTGTTTAGTAATTGCGCCACGCCTAAGTGCGTTATTTACGCATGTCCTTGCTTTGTATCTTAAAGGGTACTTCTCTCTGTGAACCTTGCCCCGTAACATTCTCCTTGTTCTCTGTTCAGGGGTTTCGATCACCTTCCCTCTTTCGTATATTTCCTTGCCATGCAATCTCTGTCTTTCACGGGAATCCCTTTTGGTGCATTCTTTACATTTTCCTAAATGACCATCTACCATTTTCTTGTGTTTGTAGAAATCATCTAGTGGCTTGTACTCTCCGCATTTAAAGCAAGTTTTCATGGCTTTCTCCTTTTAATACCTGCAAAATATCACAATGGATTGCAGGTGTCAAGAAGAAACTTATCATTCTAAAAAGGGATATGGTCCCAGTATCTACGTGCCTCTTCTAGAGCCATGATATCGGGACACCAAAACTCTTCTTTGATAGCTTTTCGGAAAACCTCTTCATCCTCATCCTCATCCTCATAGATTGGTTTATCAACTAAATTCATTAACCATTTGGCGTCTCCTTCAAATATGGAGAATGTGGTATGTTGCTCCCTCACTCTACCAGCAGGATGAATTTGACCGTTTTTAATACGTTCAAATATATGCTCCCTGTGGGCACTTTCTTCCGCTGACTCATCAGGGTATATTTCATTCTGCATTAATGCCAGAAGTTTACTGCACACAGATTCTGGTAGAGTTATTTGGAGATAAACCTTGATTAATACAGTCATGATTAAGCCTTACATGCTCGGAAGACCGCTGCGTGAAGTCCCGCTATGCCAGAGTCGAAACAGTTTTCGGAAAGACAATCGATGATTTCAACAACACGATCAGGGTCAGCACAATTATCACTCATCAGGACAGTGTTCATGTAGCGGAGAATGCCACGACGAGTTTTCTCTGGTTCAGAACTGATACCTTTCAATAAGAATCGACAACTGTCCCAACGCCCCTTTCTGTCACTTAATATCTCTCTGCAAAGCTCTTTACTGTCTTGCTCTGTCATTGTAGCGTCGGAGATAGCTGCCAGAGCTGTCTTCTCGTCTAAGATGTCTATCACGCTGTCAAGTACAATCAGCGCTTGACGGGGAGAGCCCTCAGCGACTTTGACAATCTCTTTAATCACTGCTGCGGAGAATTCTTCTTTTGCGATTCCTTCAGACTCCAGGACTTCATACAAAAGTCTATTCATCTGAGGAGTAGCCAAAGATTTAACCTCAAATTGCATACATCGTGAAGCGAACGCTGGTAACAACATTTCAGGGTCAGTGGTGCAGATGATGAAAAAGACATGGGGCGGTGTGTCTTCCAGTATCTTCAGCAATGCATTTTGTGCGCCTTGCTTGCCTGCCGTGAGTGCATGAGCCTCGTCAAGTATGTAAACCTTTACGTCACCAGAATTCGGAGAGTATTGTGCATTGACCTGGATTTCACGAACCATATCAATGCCATTGTTTTGGGCACAGTTGATCTCATTAATATCATCAAGGGAACAACCTACCATTGTTGCAATGATTCTTGCGATAGTTGTCTTGCCTGAACCCTTAGGTCCTTTCATCATGACAACATGAGGCTTGTCGTCCCTCATAAACACAGACTTGATGGATTCCTTGATACCATCATTACCTACCACTTCATCTAATGTTTTGGGTCTCTTTTCAATATGTAACATTCCTACTCCTTCAGTTTAATTCAAACGACTCTGCCAGCTAGCCCCTGGGGGACTTCCCTTCTGCTTCTATTTACGCGCCACATTAAAAGCGTCAACCATGGATAATCAGTTCAGACCGAAGCAGAGCCGCTTGAAACTATTTGCTTTCTCTATCTCTATGCTTTGATTATAACAGAAAAGTTAATGTTTCGTTAGGCTTTCTAGCAAAAATTCTTCCTTAGTAGACCACGGTTGATTCACTTCAGTACCTTCAAATTCGATGTCGAGTGGCACTATAATCCATGGATGCTCTTTTCTAATATCAATAGTAGCAATCTGGTTACTCAAGTGACACCAATCATGCTTTTCTTCTGGAACTAAATCCCCCAGGCAGCAATCGTGAATCTGGCCAATGATTTTGGAATTCATCTCACGTTCTTCCATTGCCTTAATGAGTTTATTGATAACCCAAACAAGACAGTGGAAAGCAGTACCTTGAATATTGTAATTGCATATATCGTTCTTGGATAAATAGCCACCTGTCCTAAATCCAAATAACTGTTCGATGTAACCTTTTTCCAAGTAGCTCTTGAACATTTTCTCTTGCCAAGCTTTGACACCTTTAAATCTATTCCAAAACTTTTTCTCCACATGCTTGACATGCCGTTCAAAATCTTCTTCCGCAGTTGCTAGGGAACGAATGATACCAACGTCCCGAAGGTGTTCAAACATGTTACAATAACCTGTGGTCATTTTCTTTAGTTTTGGAAACACGCCTCGAGCTATCGAACCATAGTAGGAGCCATAAAACAATGCAAACACCTCATCGTTCTTGGCAACGAATCTGACGTCTTTGGCATGTTTGGTATGGTTTTGCTTGTCCAGTGAGACCATAAAATCCCACTGCTTGTCAGTAAAGGAGAACAATTCCTTTGCTTGATCTCTATGCATATCAGTAGAAGGATCATTGATATAGGCCATAAGGTTTTCGTCCTGTGTATAACAGGCGATGATCCTGACTTCCATGCTACCGAAATCGAAATCTGTCAGCATATTGCCTAAAGAGGGGATGACGCCTCCTCTTGTTATGGTCATCGCTTTTTGTTCTCTTACAGGTATATTTTGGAAGTTAACCCTACTTGACGATCCTCTAAATGTGCTAGTGGTATGCAAGTCAAAGAAAGGATGGAGCTTGTCATCATCATCAATTTCACGATTGAACTGTCCTAAGTATGTACCATGAATTTTCTTCAGTTTGGATATGGCTGTGATTTCTTTGGCTAGTGGGGTATCAAGTTCTTCCATCACTGAGGCGTCAACACTTTGACCTCCTCCACCAGTAGGTTTAATACTTTTCAACCCCATAATATTGAAGAATAGATCAGCTTTATCTTGGGGGGAACCAAAGTTAATTGGACGTCCGCGCTCTCTGAGAAACCTCTGTGCTTCAGGAAATTCATGCAAGCTAGTTTCCATTTCTTCGATCTGCTTTATCAGCTCCACATCTTGGTCCAAGTAGTATTGTCTGTTCAGAGGAATTCCATTCTCTTGAAGATCACAGAACGAATAAAGACCTTCCATAAAAAACTCTCTTGCAGCTCGCATCTTCGGATATTTTCTGAACTCTTCTTCCTGTTCTTCATACAGATTAAAGGTGAGTAGTGAGTCGATACCATCATAAAGCAGTAGCTCGTTGAGTGGGGCTTCCATGATACGATTGAAGGGCGTGTCTTTATCAGACTTTAAATATTTGGCTATTGATTTATCATACTCAGGTATATCCCAACGAATCAATGATTGGAATTTTAAACCGCTAAACGACTTTCTGTTATCAAGAATGTGGGCAGCATTCATGGTGCACCAGTACATATTCTCAGGAGAGACATTAAAGAACTCTCTTGTCCACATATCCTCGAATTTTGAATTGGCGGCTATTTTCTTGATGTCAGGATCGCTCATTATTTTATGCCAAAGATCAGCGATGATTGTCCTTTCCTTTTGAGTAAAATGATCCCTGTACTGATAAGGAAATGAATAAGCCAGATCATATTCGTAGCAGAAACCGACTGATGCAATTTTGTGATCATCACGATATGGTTTAAGACCAGTAGTCTCGTAGTCGAACGCGAATTTTTCAGGTCTAACTTCCAGAACTTTATATAGCACTGCAACGACGTCCTCAAATTTCTTGAGAATACGGACATTATCAATGGGCATTGCTTCAGGTTCTACATATGATTTGGAGCATTTTATGGCATGCTCCAATTGCTTATCATAGAACATCTGAAAATGGGCATCTTTTTCCTTATTAAAAGCAAACGAAGGATGGTACATAGGTAGCACCCACGCCTTTCTTTTCATGTCAGGAATGCATAGACCAGCGAATCTATTCACCGAGATATTGTCTATCCTGTCGTGGTAGTAGCTGTAAATTGCATCAGTACCCATCAACCATATGAATTGAGGTTTCAACTCATCAATTGTTTTCCTGAGTCTGGTACTGCAATACTTGACCTGAGATTTAGTGGGAGTATTGTTCTTTGCTTTTGCGGCATGGCATGCAACAGCGTTAGTTTTCCAACAATCTCGGTTGATGTTGATGCCAAGTCTTTTTAGTTTACCTGCGAACCATTGTCCCGTCTCTCCTTCCAGTGGAGCTCCACTAATATCATCAGCAGCACTAGGGGATTCAGCAACGATGAGGATTCCTTTTCCTCCTTCACCCGCGAATCCCATCATAGGCGTTACACAACCTTTAGATAGTCCACACTTACTACAGGCGTCGGAGCCCAAAGTTTCTTGAGCCTCGACGCCATCCAATTCATCGTCATCAAAGAAGCCTACTGTCTCCATGATTATCCTTTTGCACGTGGCAGAGCAAGCACATGGTAGAAGTTATCGGACGAGAATTGAGCCTTACCCTTCAATAAGGTAAAGCTACAAGCATGTTTCAGGATTTGTGAGAAAAAGATAGGATTGATTTTAAAGGTGAATTCATCACCATCATACTCGGTATCAATTTCCTTATCGATGCTGCCACGCTCTTTTTCAGCATGGATGGTGATTACACCTTTTTGAACATCAATGTCAATCGACTTGTTTATGTCTTCCTCACCAGCAGCGAGAGAGACAATGGCAGCCACTTGCTCACCCAACTCTTCTGGGAATGAGAGTGTGGGTGCTTCATCTGAAAATATGCTGGCTATCTTATCATAAAGGTAATCACCTTTCATGATCTTACAACAGAAGGTAACACCTTCACCTGTTTTGAAGTGTGCCCAATTATTTGACAGTCCAAAAGAACTGACATTGTAACGGATCATCGTCATCACATCTTTTGCAGGAAGTAAGATTTCTGGCATCTCACCATCCATTACATACATACTTGCTCGGATGTTATCAGTGGAATACACTGTGTCATCTTTCACGGCGACACACGCCTTAACCCCCGTGGACGTGTCTTTGTTTGCAGAGAACGAGCAAAGAGTCACTGCTTCGATAAACTCTAGCGGTAGGGGCTTGTAGAAGTCGGTAGCAGCACTCAACTCTATCAGTTGATCTACTAAATGAACAATCTTAGCTTTTTCATCAACCAAAGTAGATAATTTCGCTTTAGTCTTTTTCGCCTTGATCAGTAACGTCCCATCTTCCAAAGACATATCGAAGGTTTCTTCGGCGATGCTATTGATGATTTTGGAGAAGTCTTCCTCCTTGACTGAGAAAGCAAAATCACATTCAAACGGATGCATGATGCATACCCGATCGTTATATGTTGCGATAGCAGAGCCACTGAATAGCAGGTGCGACATCTGCTCCACAACTTCTTTTTTCTCTACTCCTGGCTTTACAGCCTGGATTATCCTTTGTAATTCTGCTCTATTGATCTGCATCGGATTCCTCCTTCTTTAATGCCATAATGACATCGAGATTTTTGGGGTAAAAGAACGTGCCCAGACGATGGTAATTATAACCTCGTTCTTCGAGGTCGTCTTTGAAGGCACGTTCTTTTTCAATTTTACTGAGCTGGGGAAAATTTCCGGATAGATATACGACCAACGCTTTACCCTCCTATCTACGCATAGCGAAGCAAATTTCGACGAATTCCTCGAACCTCTTCTTTTGGCGTTCTGCTGACATCAGACTACTACACCCTATTGAGTAATAATGGTCTACATCAAAATGAAAAACGACCATATGGTTAGATGCCACTTCCACGACTTCTACCACACGTACTAATTCAGAATTAATAAGTGCACCAGTGCCTGTCTCAAAGAATTTCATCCTTTGACCCAGCTTACTTTGGCACCGTTTTCGTTATCCTCAAAAACAGAGCAAGTGACCTCAGTTGAAGGCAAATCATATCTGGTGACCAAGATGTCAATGATGTCTTTGGCAATCATTTCGCAGGAGCGTGAACCGAGTTCGATATAACCCATATCACTTTCTCCATGATAAAGATTGTAGATAGAGGAATCAATCAGTCTTTGGAGCATGAAAAACTCAATGTCGCGGTCAGCATGATTCACCGAAGCGACCAATTCGACATGAAAGATATGACGGTGAGGGTGTTTTAGGAATGCCACATCACCTATATGGCAGTTCCCCCAGTTGTGCATCCCTTTGAACTGATGCCGAACAATTACTTCATTCTTGTATGACATGGTTTCTCCTCTGATTTATCAATAAATTTCTGTTTGCAATGCGGACATACCATAACATCAGGTAATGTTGGATACGGTCTTGTCAAATTAACCAAACAATTAGGACACGTTTGTTCCATACTTCTCCTTTCAGCCTACTGCGAATCCAAAGAACGATGCTAAATTCCATCCAATAAGAGCAGAACCAATACCAAAAATAACGCTGATAATAAGTAAGAATATTATGATGCCCCAAAAAGGACGGTCTGTATCTGACATGCTGTGCTCCTGTGATTGTTTGCTCTATGTCTTTATTATAACAGATGTTTTCGACCCTAGAAAAGGGTTGTCGCAACAGTCTTAGGCTTCCAAACTAAATCTTCCCACGCTGGTGAATTCTTTTCAAGATCGAGATAATACAGCAGGTTTATTTTGTCTCTTATTTCATGGCTATTGGACAGACCTTTCTCTTGTATAACTTCAACCAGATTTGTAGATCGATCTGCCCACTGTTCACCAGCTGTTATCTTATGTCCATCAGCCACATGTTTGAAACAGGATGAGCCCATCACGAAACCATTCTCCTCACAATACTCATTGAAGTATTCTTGGTGCAGACCGACCAGATTATCATAATGCAAGTCCTTGCTTTTGCTTGCAGGACGTGAGGAAACAAAGACACAATACGGTGACTTTGTGAAGTCATAGACACCGTTCTTCTTGTAAGGAATGATCACGATGCCGTACTTGCCGAACTGCACCCATGATGTTGAATCTACACTGAACCAGGGGTAGCTGGTCATCAGAGAAGGTGAAGTCAGAGCAAAGCCATGAATCTTGTGAGTGGGTTTGTAAATAGGTCCTGGACAGATATAAGTGAAGACTGGTATACCGATGTTCTTAGTCCAAGCCACTTTGCTGACTTCTTGACCTAAACCAGAGACACCGATATATTCGTAGTTGTCACAGTATTTTTTGAACCAACTGAAATCTTCGCCAGAATGATATACTGGCAGAGGACTGACACCGAACTCGTCTTCAAGGTGTCGCTGAACTTTCCAAGAAAGCTCAGGACTATGAATTACATCCACAGAGACATAAACATCTAATAGGTGTTTATTCTCCTTCAGCCACTGACCATAATCGTTCACGTAATTCCAGAACTCATCGGTCTCATAATATTCAAAGTTGAGTACGCCATGCTGTTTTTTAAGCACCTCTCTGACGAAAATCGAATGTGCTCCACTGTCAACCATCACCTTAGAAGCCATCTAGGATCTCCTCAGCAATAGGAATTGCCATTTCAGTTTTTTGGAGTTGGTGTTTTAGGATTCTGATATACTTCCTTTTGCGCTTCAGGAAGCCACAAATGGCTTCTTTTTTAGTAGGATAAGCCCAACGCTTCATGCTGTCTTTTGATACCCAGACATCTTTACTGTGTCCCCAGTACGTGAGCCAATATCCCTTAGGCGTCTCTGCCACTACAGCAAAGGTGCTAAGTGTTACTTCCACATCAATCCAAGCACTCTGCAAGATTGTGTCCTGTACCTCTTCAATCTCATAGCGATAGTGGATAGGCCCTACGGAATCGTCTAGCACTGGCTCTCGTACCTTAAATTCCATGAATTATCTCCAGCATATTAGGAATGGCGCTTGTTCCCTTACCATATAGATCAGTGACCGTCTCTTTCCATTTTCTCTTGAAATAGCAGTCATCATCAATATCCGTAAGGGACATCGCACCGAGGGTGATAATCAATTGGCGTGTCATCGATACGGCGCCTTCAAAATCATTATACCTGTATAATCTAGGATACATTTCCATGTAGCTCAATCGATTTGGTACTATAGGAATGCAACCACTGAATAAAGATTCTTGCATACCGATTCCCCAATTCTCATGAAGTGCAAAAGACACGGCAATGGAACTGCGGCTGAGAAGTTCATAATAATCTTCCTTGCTCCGTCTTCCTTCTTGTGTCTTGATAAAGAGCCAATCTGGAAACTCACCTGCAAGAAGATGGGCAAGTTCATCGAACAGATGAGGTTGCTTGTCTTGCGTGAGTCTGTGTGGGAACACTACAATCTTTCGTTTATCCCATTTCTTGTGGTTAGAACTATCAAAGTATATTGGAAATCCAGTAACATGAATCTTATATGGATTGACTTTCCTATTATAACAGATCAGATCCTTGTGATATTCGGTCGCAACAAATACTGAATCATACATACTGAACCAACAGTTTTCAAGGTCTTCTCCCCAGACACCCATTCCCATCTTGGAAATGAAATCAGAAGCGTCATAAGTACCAGCATGAAAGCAACCAGCAATTTTGAAATTGCGCTGCAAACCATCACGCATATAGGCTAATGCTTCAACACCTGGAAACCAACCATCCAATAACAGAATGGTATCGTCTTCAGTAATGGTCCCAGCATAGATCAGTTTGCAAAGCTCCTGAATCTGGGCAGCCTTGTAGTAGTTTGTGCCAACAACATCAAGAAATGCACCAGACTCTATGTCTGTTGTCAGCGGCTCTGGGTCAACGACAATAAGATCAAAACGTGAATCCTCAGTTATGACTTTTGTGAACCAAGCCAACCACTGAATTGAGTAGCGGGCATCTAATGGCTCAATAGGGACTAGGATGATTTTTTTCATATTCTGTCTCCATTTCTTTTAGGATTTCTTCTATCTCTGGACAAGCAAAAACACAAAACAACCTCTTAAACCAAAAACACTTAGAACATGGTAATTTCATTTCTTGCCTTCCTCCAACACATTGTGGCGACTTCATGTGCATCATTTTCTACTAAACAACGGCAGAGTTTTTATACTTTCGTTTAATCTCGGACTGGTACATGTTCCAGTGATATAATGCAGGACTACGCATGTAACACTTGGCACACACATCACGGTATTGTCGAGTCTGTATCTCCTCGCGCATCTTTTTGACTTCATCACCTGCCCAGACTTCCCGTAGTGTTTGATCATTCAAATTGCCGTAGATGACATCATCACCTTGGGAATTGCAGCAGCAGCCCACGTTACCATTACACATGATTGTGACAGAGAACCAAGGATTGATACACAAGTCCTGACTCACAGGCAGAGAAATCCCGTTTTGCATAAAGGCTACGTAGCAGTTAGGTTGGGTTCTGATGTTGCATTTATAACCAGAAAACTCATTGGCTATTTGATCTCTTGCATTTTCCCAATCACCGATCTCAATGATCTGCAAATCAACGGCAATGTCATTGTCTGCCGCGCGTGTTAATAAATCTTTGATGTCATGTATCAACTTATCGACTGGAGTCGCTTCACCTTTCGATTTTCGCAACTCTCCATGCTGTTCTATGCTGTCAATGCTGACTGTAATGATGTCAAGTTCAAGGAGTGCTTTCATCTGCTCTTGAATGTAGACCCCATTGGTGCTGAGACCAGTCATTACGCCAGTCTCTTTTACCTTTTTGATGATTTTATGAAGTTCAGGATGGAGTAATGGTTCGCCAGAATGCTGAAACTCCACAAAATATGATGCGTCAAGATCACCCTGACGAATGATTTTGTCCACTAAATTCATTGATATGAACGGAGTGGTATCCGAACGAGGAAAGAATTGAGCAGGGCACATGGGGCATTGAAAATTGCATGTAGAAGCGACCTCTATCTGATACACTTCTGGCAGTGGAGGCAATATCTGTAGAGGCAATGGTCCTATATGATCCTTAATAATGTCTGTCATTTAACCTCACAGAGGGGATTGAGAAAGTTGAATTAGATCCAAACATTCGTGACGGGTTTCAGGATGCTCTTTGAACGTACCATACACCGCAGAGCTAATCATTCCAGTATTGTTGTATTGCTCAACGCCCCTGCAAGACATGCACCCATGAATAGCTCGCATAACGAGCATGGCACCTGCAGGCTTCATAACTTCCACAAATCTGTTCATGATCTCATGTACCAGATTTTCTTGTAGTTGGGGGCGAGAGGCATAATGCTTGACCAGACGGGGCAGTTTTGATGCACCAGCAACATCATGAGAGCCTGGAATATATGCGAACCATGCGCGGCCCGAGAATGGTAAAAAGTGGTGACTACAAACTGACGTAAAATGAATATTATCGATCATGACCATTTGGTCATAGTTTTTATCGTTAGGGAAACGGGCGAACTGATCTTCGGGAAATTCGTGCCCAACTCCATGAAACAACTCCTTTCCATACATCTTGGCTACTCGCTTAGGTGTATCTTTGAGGTTAGGATCATTCAAATCTAATCCCATGCCCTCAATCATCATTGCACGAAAATGGTCTTCCATTACTTGTAGATTCATTCGGTTCATAGGTACTCCATAGAAGGAGACCGACAATGAGTCGGTCTCCTTAGTTTCAAGAAGTTAATGGATTACGCAGGTTTTACAACTCCGGAGAATTTGGGCGTGGGACCTTCAGTCTCGGTGATAACGACGTTGCGATTTGCGACCAGGAACTTCATGTGGACACTGATACGAGCTTTGGTGCTACCTGATGCGGCCGTCAGCTCATCCATAGTGCCACCAGCAGCGAGTGCCACATCAATGTTGTTTGCGCCAGAGCCGACTGTGGAACCGAATGGGCCTTTTTCAACGATTTTTTTGTCTTTTTTCTCCTTAGGAGCTTTTTCCTTCTTCTCCTTAGGAGCTTTTTCAGCACCAGGCTCAGCGCCAGGCTCAGCGCCAGGCTCAGGAGCACCAGCACCTTCGACCTCGTCGGCGAACAAAGAATTGTACATGTTGACCACGCCATCAGTCAAAGAAGCAGAATCATCATCCGAAACGCTCTCGACGCCTTCAACGAATGCATCGACCAAAATCTGCTTGGTCACGCCGATAACTTTGATTGATGCAGGCAACAGTTCCAGACCATTTAACTCTTTTACAGCAGCTTTCAATTCCTGCATGTTCACTTTGTCAATTCCGATCATTTCTTTTCTCCTGTCTCCCTTATGGGGATTGGTTAATTGATCTTGTTCTTGAGATCAGTGGCTGGCTTGAATTTAACAGCCATTTTTGCGGCGATGTTGATAGATTCCCCAGTTGATGGGTTTCTGCCAACACGTGATTCTCGCATCGTAGGAACGAATTTGCCGAAACCAGCAATAGCGACATCAGTTCCTTCTGATAGCTGATCAGGGATGATAGAGCCAAACAGTGCATCGAAGGTTTTCGATACATCGGTTTTGCTTACTCCTGATTCTCCAGCAACAGCAGTGATTAATTCAGATTTGGTCATTCTGTTCTCCTCTCTTTGGGTCTGTTGTAATTGACTTGCCTAGTTTCAATCCACGCATTGAATAAGGCGACTTTTCATTTCTTCTATTTAAATCATAACACGTTTTTGAAGCCCCGTAATGGTTAATTGACTTTTTTGAAAATAAATTAAATTACCTATGAAATCAGTAGGTTAGCCCGAAACATCAATCGGGCTCTGATAAATTTAACTCCTTATGGGCCTGAAAGTTGAGGTATATGTCACCTTCTTTACTCTCCATAATCCATTTAAGCAAAGTATTAGGAGTGACTCTACCGTATTCAGGTGAGAAAGCAAAACGTGCAGCAACACCCGCAAATTGGAGCTGCATTTTCGTATACAACATGCCCAGAAACTCCTGGTAGCTGCCAACAACTATCTTGATAAAGTCTGTGGTGCGCAGGTGCATGTTAATAATACGTGATTTGGAAACAGGAAGACGCGGTTTGATATCTACCACCCAATGAATATTACCGTAATCTTTGGCATCAAAATCATGCAGGCCATTAGTTTCTACTGTGACGTTATATTTTTGAGTGGCAAGAAGACCAAGCAACACACACAATGATCTTGCCTGCTCTAATGGTTCCCCGCCTGTGATTGTAATGTTTTTACTTGGGCGGCTAATTACTTCCCGCAAGACATCATCTGCTGACATATCTTTGCCAGATGATGGATCTTCCGCATATTTTGTGTCACACCAAAGGCACCCAGCAGAGCAACCCGCAAATCGGATGAATGTGCATGGTGAGCCTATGCCCAAAGGGCCTACCTCACCATTCACAGAACTAAAAATGCTGTACACTTTCATCATTTGCACCATTCGGCATACGAGGTAGGTGTTTCGTACAGGCGAATTCGGTATAATGAAAGACCAAAAATGCTATACAGATCGTTTTGCATTACTATAACCATGTTCTCGGCAGTTGGATTATCAAAAACGCCGTTTAGGTGTTTGTGGTCATACTTGTCCACAATATGCTCTTTCATGGCTTTTTTCAAATCAACAAAATCCACGATCATCCCTGTTGTGTCATCGATGTTACCTGCAAGTGTGACTCTGACAGTCCACCTATGTCCATGAAGATTATGACAAGCACCTTCATAATAAGGTAGGGAATGTGCTGCATCGAATGTACATTCTTTGGTGACTGATAGCATGGTGTTTCTCCTTATAATGTGATTTCTATTTGGACATTGTGAACATCCATTTTCGGACCACTTCCTATTTGCATGGTGGAGTGTGTGACCAGATTGATATGGGTGACATTGACACCAGTGGCCCCTTTAAAATCACTCAGCATCCTGGTGAACTCTTCTTCGAGCTGCTTTTTCTTCATCCTGACTTCCTCAATTTGCATCTTTGATATGCCTCCCGCACCGTGTGCACCGGTACGCAGTATAAGGGTAGTGAATTCCACAACACACCCAATAAGCCTCACACGAGTTATTCATGGCTTCACCTCCAGTGCTTTCTTAGCTATCTTGACGAGGCTTGAGTGCGACAGAAAATGAGTTATTCCACTGCCAGCAATTCGCTTTAGGACCTCACGATATCGACCACACCTTGCCTTTAGTTCCTCATTCTCAAGTGTGGCGATTGTCATCATGTCGTTGGTTTCTGCCTCGGCTTTCTCGACTTTCTCGGCCCTCAGAGTCTGCTCCGCGCAAATCCTCTCAAGTTCTCCCGCGACTCGGGCTATTTCTGCCGTGAGTATTTCAACGTCATTTTGCCACTGTGTCATACATCCTCCTCTATATTTTTAATCTGCTCCTCAAATTCTCTCAGCCTCTCCACCTCTTTATTGAGGGCGGCGTTCTCCAATCTTGATTCAATCGCTATTCCCCACCATTCATCGGTAGCGGTTCGGTGGGTGCATACCTCTGCCTCAAGAGCCGCAACCTTAGCAACATTAGCATTGTTTTTTAAAGCCTCATTGAAGAGTTTCTTCCTCATCTTTTGCACCTCTGCCTCAAGCCTGCAAATTTCCAGCTTGCAATCCTCTTGTTCTTTTGGAAGCCAAAGTCCCGCAATCACATTCTTATCATGATCACGCTCTTCGTGGAGGGACTTGATAATTTCTTCATATTGGTAAGGCAGTTTGGTTTCACTCATAGCCTCTTTCTTCTTGGGTATATCCTCCCCCTTAAATAAGTTTGGGTGACACTTATGGCAGATACATCCATGGAAGTTGATAAAGTGTTCGGAACAGAAGCCCATCAGAAGCCCATTTTCCTTAACTTACTACACCGACCAGTTTCTGACACTTCATCATACCAACAAATCCCACAGAACTCTGCTAAATCTTTATTCATTGCTTCGCCTCCTATAATGGCAGTAATTTATAGCCACAGGTAGAATTAAAATCTGGATTCCAATAGTCACCCTCGGCATCACAACCATTTTCATCGAGATCTTTCTCAGGCGGCCGCTTTTTTACGTCGACCCGGGTAGCTGCGCTGGTTACTACTCCAACGCAAACCTGACCAACATTTTCATGCCAATCGTTTTCATTGAGGTAAAGCTCGATCTCTTTCGCAGCCTTTTTATCGCGCTCTTCTTCTGAGGAAAAAAGCCCAAAACCATCACCATCTGGATCATACAAAAATACTTTTTCATGGATTCACCTCTTTGATAAACTCGTAGATAATTTTGGCCTGCTCGGGGAATGGTCGCTCGTGGAACTCACAGCCAGCGACACTTGTACTTTCGTCATTTAAGAAACAGTATTCAGAATATTTATACCACCTTTTGAAAGTTTCCCACTTCACTTCTCCCCCCATTGCAGTGTGCAGAAGGGCATAGCCGGCTGGGGTGGTGAAGTCTGGGTTTGCGCAAGCAAACTTTTTATGCAGTTCGCTATTTGCTATCGAGTCTATAAACTCTTTATGGGCGGGCGCACTAAATGCATAAGTCCTCCCACAAGAGCAAGACAGGTTACTCTCCGTTTTGATTTCTTTGTGCCACTGAATACTGCAGAATTTCGCTATCTCTTGATTCATGTCATCCTCCCGATATTCCCTACTTGAAAATAACTACGTCTTTGTTTATGCAGGAAGACGCAATATAGACCCCACCGAGAGAAACACACTCTTTTCTGGCCTCGTTATTAGAGTAAAAAAGAATAGAAAGGACTATTACTATCGCTAATGTTATGGTCATGGTCATGGCTTCTCCTTTTAATTTAATTGTCCTGGTGCCGTGTGCTTGTTTGCATTCAATCCCAAAATAGGTTTAAATCGCGGCATGTCACCCAATGTGACCCAGGACAAACTTTAATTATGTTTGCTACTCCAGGAGTCGAGATGTGATTGGCCCAGAGCCAGAGCTTGTAAGATATACACAAATTCGTTTTCGTGGAACTCTGCATGACGATCAGCAAGCATACCTAATCTGATAACGCCCATCTTTTTCTCGTCAGCAGATTGGTTAATTGCTACCATCTTGTCAACATGTCCCAAAATACCAATCCATTCTGCCAAGTCAGTCTGATCCATATTCTCTTTGTAGAGTGAACCTCTTGTGCCTTGGCTAGCAGAAAAAGTTATTGCACTTCTTTTGGCAGCCATTGATGCCAACGACTTCCATATCTCATCGATTCCATGTCGCACTTCGCTTGATGTGCCATCAGGTCTCAAAATCCCTGCATAGTCAACCACAATAAGATCGGGAATGAATCCATCTACTTGTTCTAGTAGGTCAAGGTCGTGCTCCACATCCTTCACAGACGCAGTAAATCTAGGATAACATTTTACCCTTATATTATCACCACAATATTTTCTGATGGATTTTATCTTCTTGCCCACATTATAATGGTTGAACTCCTTTTTATTCATCATTTCAAACCATGTGGTCATTACATAATCTTTATCACCAGACAGCTTGCAAGCACAACATGCCTTGTAAAGACTATCAGGATCAAATTCAGGTATATCGTCTTCCTCAGCATACAATGGTACATAGTTCGTCCTACATGCTTTGGTACATTCATCCATTTGATTCAGTACACAATCAAACACTGGCACTTTATTGCTGGTTTCTTTACCATATGCCGATAGCCTTTTGAACAATCGTTCATTGACGTTTTTCTCCTTCATTTCACAAGATATGAAAACAGCCTTCAATCCTGACAGTGCAGCTTGGACAACTGTTTCCATCAGAAAGTTTGTTTTGCCTCTTTTGAAGGGTGCTAGGTAGGCAATTAACCATCCTCGCTCTAATGGTCCTAAAAAATCACCCATTGCTCCTGGCATCTTGAGTATACCACCATTAGCCTCATCGAACACGTCATGAACACTTTCCATCGTCAAGGGATTATTCCATTTGCTGACAACTCTCATGACCTTCTTCATCTGAAATAATTCTTCTTCAGCCTTATCGAGCTTGCCTATTTGAAGGAATTTTTGTGCTGCTTCCACCCGTATCTCGACTTCGCGTTTTCGGAAATAACCTAGAGTTTGTTCCAGAATGTATTCATCATTCACGCCTTGGTCTTCAATAAAACTCTTGCTCAGTTTGGCTAGAAATGTCTTGATGATGCCAGCATCTTCATCATCCAAAGTTGCACATTCCACATCATACATGTCTTGAATAGTTCTACCAGGTGCCAGACCATATTGATCATAATATTCCCACACCCAACTCATGACCGTTTTTGCAAAGGAGTTCTTGATATATGCTGGTACATAAAGCGAATATATCTCTTCCAAGTACCTTGTGGATATGATTGAAGCTGTTAGGATGTTGTTTTCGACAGTGGTGTCGATGGATTTTTTGATGAACTTAGCCATTCATTGTCTCCTATAAAGCATTAGGACATTCTTTTTATTTTACGGAGTTAATTGTGACCCTTTAAGCAAAGCATATACCACCTATTACCAAACTCTACAACTGATTTCTTTTTGAATTCTTCAGTAGACCAGTTTGGTTCTTCGTATGCTTCAATAGCTATAGCTGTCACCGAAGACCTAATATCAGCCATTTCTTTAGTATCCACATAGCTCAGTAATTCTGCTATTGGTACACCATTCTGCCTACATTCCATCATTGTGCTTGCCAAATCAGAAACTTCTTTGCAGCTCAATAATTCACCTTCTGCCATAACTGGAACACTTGTCAGTACCAGCATTGCTACGATAAGTAAAATCCTCATGTTACCTCCTATAAGACGTTGGGCACGTTCTTCATTTCATTCATGATTGAGGATGCATACTTCCCTTTGCTGCATCCACCATATTTGTTCAGTGCTTTGATTAGGTCTCCTCCTGTCTGCTCAAGGTAGGTGTCAATGATATGCTCAGCTTGAAGTGCCTGCAAATCAACTTTGTCAGGAACTTCTCCCCACCACTTAGGATTGACTTGCCAAGCACCATGATGCATGTTCTTATAACCACCATTCCTAACAGTATAATTTCCATCTGATTCAACCACTGACATTGCTAACATTAATTTTGGTCTTTTCGTTTTAAAGATGGCATACGTCATGTCGATTGGTGACCTACTACCTGATTTTTTAAGGTAATCGATGATTGCTTGCCTTGCTGCTATGGCTTCGTGATCTATACTCAATCGTAGCTTTTCTAGTGTTTGCTGTTGCATTGATATAGCTGGAGGACTCTCTACCTTCGCTTCTGACAGACTCCATTGACACATAACGATAGTTGCTATCATTAGCATCAAAAGAATGAAGGCAAGGGCCTGTGCCTTAAAATACTTCCGATCTTCTTTATTCATGTTCTTGTCCTTTGCAAAAATGTAGCAACCTCTAAACACAAGGTGTTTAATTCATTTTTTACAATCTGGAGTGATTTTACTTTTGCTTCCTTCATTGTCTTGCAGTTCAGCTGGTAGCACTTCAATCCCAAATTATAGCAGTGCATTACCCATTCACCTTTAAAATCAATGTGATTACAGGTTATATAAATTACTAGTTTGGTATTTTGAGTCCTCCAAGCAGTGGGAATTCTATCTGTATCATCACGACGGTATTGTGTAGCATCCACCCATAAATTATTCATCAATCGTTCTCCTCAGCAATTCTTTCTGCTCTTCGCCTCAACATACTTTCTCGGCGATTGTTTTCGGCATTTCTTAAAATAAGATTGTTCTTTGGATCATCTTTTCTATTTGCCAATATCTGTTGTTTTTTCGACCTATCAATCATGCCCTTAGCAAGCAGATAATCAACCAAAAAAGTAATTGCTTTATCAGAACTGAACCAAGTAGGTTTTACCATCGTCACATTATCCTGTGAGAAATGGTATCGTGCATCAATCATCATTGGAGCAAAGAATTTCACGTTTCGACTTGCCCTCAGTTTACTTCCCCAAATAATCTTGTTTTTGTGTCTGTCATAAAAGTCTACTACGATTTTAGCAGCCTTGACAAAATATTTATCATCGGTGGCATCAGAAATCGTACCTCCCAAAATATCCTCTTGCCTCTTGTTGAATTGCTTGATTAAGGCGGCAGTAACATCTGGATAAGGATCAATTTCAGACATACCATTACCGAACTTCTTGGTTAAGTAGGGCAAGCCCATCACACATTCATCGAACCAACTTGTTACATCCATATAGCTCTTGTCTATGCTGCTTCGGTGTGCCCTTTCCTTATGTTCATCAAACAAGAAGAAGTTAGGCAAGGATGTTTTGTCGTATTTGGGGGAGAGTTTGAATCCTGCATCTGTGAGCATTAAGCAATAATCATCTATGGCTTGTTTGATGACAGGCTTGCTGTGGGTACGCAAAGCTTTGGCAATACGTTTCTGGCATTCTTTGAATGTTTTGCTTGAGCTATCAACCTTGTGTGAGGGCAAACAACCTTTACCACAATAGTATCGAAAGATTTCTGCAATGTTTTCATTTTTAAAGGCTGACTCAACAACCTGATCCTGCAAGGTTTGTTTTCTTTTGATCAAGACAGGTCGAACAGCAACACTAGGTGCGCCAGCACAAGATGCTTTAGCATCTTCTTTCTTTGTTTTAAGGTCTTCTTTCTTTGTTCTTATTATAGTAGATGAATCCTTCATCGACTTAATTGATGAGGAATTCATTGACTGTTGGTTTATTGAGGTTTTCTGACATTCAGCCACAAGTCCTGGTACAAATGATTCTAAAAACCTCAATATATCCATCTTGTAATACGTACTTGATGGGTTACCTATTCTCTTGGAAGAATAAATACCTTTTTCTAATAATTCATTCATTGTTTTGCGAGTAACGTTGTGGGGAATAAATAAACGGTCGGTGATTGTTCGATAGTTCAAAGGAAAATAACCATCTATCGTTTTCCCCCTTTGTGACGCCATATATTCTTGCTCTAATAATTCTGCAACAACACTAGCTTTCATAAGGCTTTTTAAGTTTTTTATAATGGTTTTGTTGATAGAATAAAAACCTTCGGAACCCAGTAGTGCTCTAATGGTGCTAATATCCATGACGTTCTCCTAAACTACTTCCTAAGAATAAACGAACGAACCCCCCAAGAGAATGCAGTCTCTTGAGGGGTCCACTGCTGCGTAAACTGCCAGCATTTCAATTCGATAACCTCCTGCATGAAGCATAATTTTTAAATCGAATTCGATCATAATTGATATTTTTAGGCAATGCAAGATATTAATCGTAGCCCACAATTCTTTTTAATTCAAACAGGTCATCCTCGTTTAAATCATCAGGATCACCGTCTGGTAGTTCAATAACTTCGACCAGGGGCACAACACTGGAAATGGCATGTGCCAATCCTTCCGCCTTCTTCAAAGCATCCGCATCAAACAGCATGGTGACCTTCTTCAGTCCTTTTAGGCGGTAAATTTGAGTTGAGGTCATCTGAACACCAAAAGTACAGACGGCATTTTTTCCATATCGCCATCGATCAAACAAACCTTCCACAAGTATCGCAGAATCTTTGACATCATCGATACCATACAAACATTCTTTAGCTGGCATGATAGACTTTTCAATCGGAGAATTCTTGTATGGTACTTCAGATTTACCAGTGGTGTCTCTACCTACAAAAGTTTTCAGTTCACCATCCATGATAATAGGAATTAGGATTCTAAATTTCCAATCATCACAAGTAGGACCAACAGCCATAATATCATATCGGCGTTGCATTTCTAGTCGGTCATATCGCCTACTTTTGAGAAAATCATCATGGATGGGCAAAAAATCATCAGTGGCGGGAGCAGGAAGCATCGCAATTTCTGACCGACTTCTCTCCCTTCTTATCAGGTGATCAAAATCACTGACAATATAAAGCTTGGCAATGCTGATAGCGCGACCAAAAGAGCATCCTTCTACCTCTTTAATGAGCTGAAACAGGTTGCCCTTTTCAGCACACTTCCAACAAGTGTAGAGGTGTGACTGTAAATTTATGCCTAGGTGATTTGACCTGTCTGAACAGAAACAGCAAGCAATGCCAATGTAACCAGCAGACACATTTTTAGCACCAGCTTGATCATAAGGAATGCCCTTATCGTCAAGGTATGCTTGAATATCAAAGAGGTCAAGTACATCCTCAAGTTCTTGGTGTGAATGGGAAAGATGCATGGTCATCCTTGCCTTGTTTTTCTTAGTGACCAATATCGGAGCATAAGACCTCGATTAATGTAACTGAATACCTTTTTCTTGATTGGTAACGAGTGTAGTTTGGGTGCGTTTTTTAAAACTTTTATTTCCTTTCTTGATGTTATCCATATGAGTCCAGCGTAGCTGGGTACGTCCTTTATACAGACTAACCCTTCAGGAACAACATAGAAAAATTTATGCGGTACACAGAAACCATATATACGCCTACCACTTTTAAGATCCTTATGTTTTGGTTTCTTATTATCCGCCCTAAAATCAGCCACACTGATTTTAATCTCGTATTCAGTACCAGTTTCATTCTTGGTGAAACTGATCATATCAGCTTCCCAACCAAAGGCACCACAATTAGGGACGATGTGAGTATGACCTTTTCCCAGCAACCAAATATAAAGTATATCTTGGATAGACCTCTCTGAGAGATTGACAACTGGTTTTCTACGCAATAATGCCGTCATGAACCTAATTGATCTCCATCGTCCCACTTAAATTGATCAAGCGGAAAATGATCTCCACAACCACAGCAGAAGGTACCACTATAAAAATATGGATTTCTCGCATAAGTCTCAGAGATTGACCGCGCCATAGTAGTAGCAGTACCACATGGGTTGTGGACATAGGTGTCGCGATAAGGGCGAACAAAACCTTTTGCTCGTTCTTCTTCGGACAGAACAATATATTCTTTCTGTTGTCCATCCTCTTTGAGTTCTTGGTGACCTTCCATAACTGGTGAACCATCAGTCATTACTCTCTTACAGATATGAGGTACGTCCATATCATACGATTCACCACAATGCTTACAAAGATTCATTTTCATGACCATTCTCCTTCGCTAATTACTCTTGATTTTGGATAGAGATGCAATGTGCCATTATAGCGATGAATTCCATAACATTTACCACAAAGCTCTCTGCCATTTATTTTTTTTATATCCTCACAACAAGCACATTTTCTAATGGATTTATCATTTATTTTGTTTTTTCTTAGGTTTGCTTTGACAGGGACTTTAGGTTTGGTTTTTTTACATTTTTTACATCCACTCGCTTTTCGTAATTTGCATGAATCGGACAGGTAGTTAAGTTTCCAAGTAGGACCACCCATTTCTGGGCAATGAATGTCATATTCAGTGTCAGCCATTGTTCCTTTCCCTCCTGTCCGTTCTTGTTCTCGGTTTGCTTTTACGTCAAAACGTCTCGACATCCTCTTCCCCTGTTTGGTTTTTATACCTATCCCACATTTCAAGTTTAATTTCACGCCACTTACCAAGCACAGTGTGTCTGCGCCCTCCAGCTTTTCCTTTGGGCCAATCTTTTGGGTCATCACTGTGAGACCAAACCATTTGAAAGACATCTTGGAAAGTCAAACCAGTTCTGAATGCTTTATATTCATCAGAGTCAGGCATCTTTAGTGGTTTCTATACGGATACTGCATTCACAGTTAGGGCATTCAATATTGGCAAATACTTGAAACTGCTTCTCGTTTTTTATAGGGTCACAAGCCCTGAGCAATCTAGCATCATCTACTTCTGGTAAAACACCAAATACCTCTTCTTTCTTTACTCCCAAAAAAACTTTATCTTTATCTATGGGAATCACATACCAATTACAGTATTCGTACTTATCAGGAGCAGGCTCATCAGCATCTTCCAAGTGCCTACACATATCGGCATCCTCTTTATCATCAAAAGTATCAATAAGTTTTGGTGCCCATTTAAAGCTCTTGATACCTGCGGGAGTAGGGATGTACCATACTTCATATTTCATTCTGTGTCTCCTTATAACCATGAATTGTCCATATAGATCACTAGGCGCTCACCGAAATGTTCTATAAGGAAACGATGACTGTTATTGAAAAAATCGTGGATGTAAACCTCATCCTTTTCACTTGTCTTTCTCAGACCCCGACCTACTTTCTGCAATAAGTTCTTTTCAGATTTCCCACCAGCAGCATTTATAACAGCGTTCAGATTAGGAATGTCAACGCCCTCAACCCACACAATACTGGCTACAACCACTTTGAGTTCGCCTGAATTGAGTGCTTCTTTTACATCCACACGTTCTTGTGATTTTGTTGCGCCCCAGACATATTTGCATTCCACGTTTAAAGCATCCAGCTGCTCGACGATGTTGTGACCATGGTCTATCTTGTCTACAATAATCAGAACGGTCTCATTTTTTTCTGCGTGTGCCTTTGCTATTTGGGCTATCATTAAATTGAGTGCCAAGTTGTGTGTGACTCCTGCATTATAAACATCAGCATACTTGCGGAGATCAGCTACGTCAAAGTCCTTATTCAGCTTGTGTAATTTGATGCGAGGCTCTGCTAATATACCTAAATCACTACCTTCATTGATTGTCAGCTCACCAAGTACGGGACCAATCAATCCTTCACAAACGAGGACTTCTTCACTGTCATCATCCATAAGTGTAGCAGTCAAACCTAATCTGATAGGAGCAGGTACTCTTGTCAGCACATATTGGTATTGGCTGTCCTTCTTAGCTACATGGTGGCAGTTATGTACCAGTAGACCATCAACATAGTAATTATGGTCGTTTTCTACTTCAAAATCATAGAGGTATTTGAACCCCTGATCTTTCTCTTGATCTGAAATAATACCTTCGAAAGATCGGTCATTACTTCCTCGTTGGTAAACCTCAACACCGACCACCCTAACGCTGTCAATCTGATTTCTTTCTTGGCATCCTGTTCTTTTCTCCCAGGAAAGCTGTGACTCGCTCCGTCCACCTCTATAGCAATCATTAGCTTTGGATGCACTATGTCGACCTTGTAATGTGTTGGGTATCCTACAGTTCTCCTGGACCCTATGGGCTTGTCGGGAAAAGGAATCACTATGTGGTTGTTCTTCCAAGCATTTCCTAAAGCTACCATAAGTAACATCTCCGCAGCAGACGGGGCTTTCCCGTTTCCTCCTCGATCTGTTCTGTTTTGAAAGCCTACTGTACCATTTATTCTTTTGGTTGCTTTTATTTTTTCTTGGACACCCGGCATGTGAGAAGGGTTGTTTGCCTTCATTCTTTCTGAAATGATGCTCCTTCTTTTTAGATTGGTTTTGGTCATTCTCTCTGAACTGGCCTTGTTTCTTTCTGGATCTTTGTAACCACATGGTCTGGAGCAGTAGATGTTGTAGCGTGTTTGAAACACTTTTCCGCATTGGGGGCAGATTTTTTCTTTCATTTGAATCTCCTTTTGGTAATGTGATGCAATGCATCATGTCACTAAAAGAAATCCTTGTTAATTCTTTTCCTGATAAGTATTTAGCTTCCATCCAAGCATATCGTACATCGAATAGATGGGTATCAGAACAGACATAAATCGACCCATCGGACATAGTGATTTTGGCCAGCCTGTTTAATGGGATTGCGTTTTTAAATGTTCTGGCTACCCTGTTATGTCCAGTTAAAGAACAAACGACGTCACCAGTTTTTATGTCTTGTATCTCTCTGTTACCAAAGGGGGCGGATATAGGCGTCCCAGCTGCAAAACACTCATCGGTCACCACGATGTCATACAAATGGCCCTGTTCATCCGTCAGTTTTTTGAATGACTGCCGAGTGGAAATGGTGATGTCTTTACCGCCTTCTGCACGACCTCCCCCGTACCTGCCAACACTCGTAAAACCAAAAGCAAGGGCTGATTTGTAGGTTTGCTCAACAAGATCGATTTTATGGCAGAGCCAAAGAACTTTCAATCCAGGATAAGCAGAGAGTATTCCGAATCCTAAAACAGTTTTACCTGAACCAGTAAACGAAACGATAGTACCTCTAGGTCTATCAAGAAAGGTATTGATCAGACTCAGTTGGTCAGGACGGAAAGTAATACCAGGAAGTGCTGGTTCATAAGTAGTAATATCTTCCAGACTGTTATCGACTATGGTATAATCTATATTGTTTTCCTCACAGAAGTAGGCAATACGATCAACCAACCCTGCCCAGAAGTGGTAGACACCACCTTTTCCTTTAGTCATCATCGATTTGGTGTACTCGGTACGCTCCTTACGATAGATGCCCTGCTTCCAGTAGACAGCAGGGAAGGAAACAGCATCCTTAACTAGTGTGGCAAAGGCAGCAGAGCATTCTGCTTCAATGGGATTTAGGATGGTGATCTTATGCACGGGCTTGGGCATCATGAGTTTATTCATAATTCTTCATCTCCTCCTATCTGCCTGTTGTAGTGATCGGTTTCAAAAGATGAAAGTAGTTCCAGCAATTCTGTCGTTTTATCACTTTTGAAATTACGACCAGCCACTTCGCCAGCATCATAGGCAGATTTAACTAAACACTTAACCACCGTTCCAATATAATCATTTCCCCATTCAATACTATCAAAATCATTATCCTTTTTCCACTTCTCAAGAGTCATCACACCACCTCGAAGTGTTTCATCATGACTTGGAGAAGATGATCGTAGTCACCGGATGTGGCATCTGCTTTAATCGCTTCCCAGTCCATACGATTTCTCTTAGCCACTCGTTGAGCAAGACCAAGAATCATGAACGCATTACTATCCTGCCCTATTAGTTTTAATACTGGTTTATCTGCCATTTTGATTTCCTCCTAATGCTGTTACCAGTTCTGCACATGCCCACTTGACCTTCTTCTTAGGCCACTTGTATCTGCGCTCCATATATGATTGGACTTCGTACATAATGAGTTTACCCGTGTTGTGATAAACTTCATCTGGCATATTGAGGATTGTTGTGACAATCAGCTTAGCCTCATCCGAAAGTTTTTCAAGTGTTTCCTTAAATAGAAAATCTTCTTCGGGACTGTTTTGCGCTACCAAGTTGCAATCATCAGGATCAACAACTTCACCCCAGTAAACGGCCGCAGCCAACTCCAGGTTTGATATAACGTTTTTCATTTCTTTCTCCTGAGTAGTACAGGTTTGCAGTTCTTTTCAGGTTCGTCAACAACTTCGGGTTTTGGCATTCTTGCGCGTAGACGGATAACATCTGTGATTTCTTTTCCTTGGCTGCATCGTTTGCATACTCTCGGACTGCCTGTTTGTTTCTTCATCCTACAAGCATCGATAAATATGGTTTTCTTGAGCCGATCACACCAAAAATTAGTCACCGGTTGAAATTCATCACAGACTTCATCATCGGCAGATTTCCAAGCCTTAGTAGTCTCACAAACTCTTCTGCCGCTACCTTTCTTTGCTTTGCTGCCATCAGCCTCTGTGCCTAAGCGGCGTAGTGAGTGGGCATAGCATTCACAGTATAAACACGACATGGTGTCACCTTTGCATTGCACGAGCTTGGAATCTTTCTTCTTCCTCTACAAAACGAACAATCGCCATTTTTGTGAAAGCGGCTTGTGAGATATTCAGGCGGGCACATTGTTCGATTACCCTATCCTTTAAACCTGAATCTAACATCACGTATAATGGTGCTCTGCCTGGTTCTGCCATTAGCTTTTCTCCTCTTTTTCAGTTGTTTTGATGTGTTCAGAAACAACCATCCTTACAAAAGCAGAAACGCTCATGTAGGATTTTTTAGCTGCGTCCTCCACAATTTTCTTAAACTCTTTGTCCACTCTGACATACAGAGGTGGAACAATCTCTTCTGGTTTACTCATTACAATCCTCCTGTTGTTCGATAAGTGATTATTTCAGGACCGATTGCAAAAAGCAAGCAAATAAATAGCGCCTAGAAAGTTTTTGATTTGATCTGAAAAAAATCAATATTATTGAACATGTACCTTGCTTTTTAAGCTGTCTACCTTGCTGTATAAGAGCATGGTTAATAAAATTGATATGATGATAAGCATGATATTATTCCTTGCGTGGTAGCGTGTTATTCCTCTTTCAGCTTTTCTGTCTTGGTGCCAAGTATCACGTAGTCAGCATTACGGAGGGCAGTGGTACACATATCCACCATCTCATCTACTTCCCGCGAGGTGAAGTGGAAGTCAGGATGGTCAACTTCACCCACATCTATTATGATCCGTCTTACTCCCATGTCTTACTCCTTTATGTTTTCTTTAATCATTGAAAAAGATTCCAAGAATAACCAGTATGAAGAAAATTAACCAGAAAGTGCCGCCATCCATAATCAGTACCCGTAAGTTTTGTAAGGGAAAGCCATCTTTACCACTCGATCAAAGTGCGCCTTATTGAATCTGCTCAACCAGATGGTGTAACGAGCGGCATCAGCATCTTCAGTAGCCATTCGATCAGCATCAAGCACCAACTCCAGAACTTCTGAGCGGCGCATGGTCTTGCTTTCATCAGATTGACCGCAGTCATCAAAAAAACAATCATCAGCAATGCGGTCCCAAGTCGTACTCATTGCATAAACGGCACGTTGGTCTAACTCTTCGGACTTGCCAGGATAGCTGTCTTTATCCACATCATACATTGATTTGTGTCCCATGATCCTATCTCCTTTGGTTTGGTTAATCAACAGTAGGGTAAAGAGTCGTATCAGGTATTTCATTCGTATCTATCCACCCTATACCAACCCACTCTTTAACAACACCATTCATAATTACTTTGCTGTATGTGGCTTCGTTTCCAGCCACCATTTTGGTTATGCTTAGTTCACTAATTTTGATCAGCTGGCGTGTCATGTCCACTTTCCTTCAACCAGAACTGTGTCGCATTGCCAGCATCGGCTTTCACCATGCCATGAACCTCTTTGGTCCTTCGGGTTGCAACCCCAACATGAAACCGTGCCACAAGACGGGCACGTGTACTCGGCGTTATCGTGGTTTAAGACCTTACCGTATTCGTCAAACTCACACATAACTATTCTCCTTATTCATTTAGTGCAGCGGAACCAATGGCATCACAGAAGGTGTTGATGTTTTCATCATCACCACCCCCATCGATATTTGGATTGATTTTTCGGGCAATTGCGCCAATTACGGCACCAGCACCATCAAAATCACCATTTTTAATAAGTTGTTCAAACTCTTCCCACCATTCACACATAACTATTCTCCCTATTGGTTGGTGCTATTCTTTGGTATAGATTCCTAGCTTCATACCAATTTGACGGCAATCCATGCAGCCAGTGAAGCAGTGATCTACCCAACCTGATTCATCATTAAATCTCATTTGTTTCCACAACTTCGCCATCGAGGTTATTTTGCTTTCGGTGAGATGCTGCTGTTCCTTTTTTGTCAGCACCTTCTTTGCTAGTTTCGTATGGATAGCCATAAAACTATTCTCCCTATTGGTTGCTTGACTTTCTATGATTAATTATCTCATGTGCCACAAGTGCAAGCAAGCAGGGAAATAAAATACCCTGCCTGCTCGCCAGTGTTTTAGCTACATCATGTGCTGGTCAGCAAACGAGTAGATATGATCCTCACCAATGATGATGTGGTCAAGAACTCGTACACCAAGCAACGTGCCTGCATCGATCAATCTCGTGGTCAGTTCAATATCTTCTCTGCTTGGCTCTGGGTCACCAGAGGGATGATTGTGCATGAATATAAGAGCCGCTGCCGATGATAACATCGCTGTCTTAAAAACTTCTCGGGGATGGACAATAGAAGCATTGAGACTACCGATCGACACTACGTCCAAGCAGATCATTCGGTTCTTAGAATCCAAGTGAATGGCTAAGAATATTTCTTTGGTCTCATCACGCATATCTCGAAACCATCTTGCCACATCATTTGAAGATGTGAATCTCTCCAAATCTCTAGCCGTCGTGTATTGTGGAGCTTTTTCGTATACCGCTTTTATCGTCCTAATCTTTTGTTCGACCATCGTCTTACCTCCTGTTGCTGGTTGATTTTGCTTTTCTCTATGATTTAGTGTCTCATGGCATATTGTGCCAAGCAATAAGGGAAATAAAATAATCTACCTATTTGTTCTGCTGTTGAAAGTGATCAAAGCTCATACTTGGAATCGTATTTCTAGCTGTCTGCCTTGCGTTTTAAGCGACTTGGACTGAAAAAGCATACTAACGTGTGTTAGTATGCTTTCCAGTCTCTTATGTCGTGTAGCCGATTGCCTATGCGGCTAGTCTGTGCTCCAGGGCTGCCGTGATCTTCGGCAGCAATTCGATCTTCCGAAGCTCAGACGCCACATTGTGCGTAACGTATTGAGTGAGGACGGAATTCAAATCCCACATATTAAGATCCTTCTGTTTCAAGGCGTCTGGTAAGAGTAGACCTGAACGTGCTTCCTTGACGGCTTCAATTTTCTGAATTTCGCCCTCGGAGAATTTCAAATCTTCCATGACCGAATCGTACATCAGTTGAGGAACCTTCTTCTCAGCCATAAGTTTCCACAGACCAGTTTGTTCAGAGAATTTCGGCATACCAGTCATGAGCATGTTGGTTAGCTCATCAGGATCGAGACCAACGAGGTGCCGTTTTTTAAAGCTGTCGAATACTTCACCGACAGTCATGCCGTTGCTACAGACCAAACGGTATGCTCCGAACATTGCTTTGTACTTCCAGCCTAGATCATAGCTACTGAAAATATCAGAGGTTGGATTTACAATGTCGCCGGTTGATATTTCGTGCTCGACTTCGGGGAACCGGGCATTGACTTTTATTTTGCCGCCATTTGCCAGCAGATTGAATTGAATAACTGGTGGTCCGAATTCAGGAACGGCTAATGCTGCCTGCTCGACTTGCCAGATCACCAGTTCGTGATAGACGGGCTTGTAAATCTCGGTACACACATTGAACAAATAGTTATTATTCTGGTCAACGATAGCAAAACGACCTTCGGCACGATTATCAGGGCGACGGCCCCACCAAAGAGGCTCCAAAACAACCGCAGGGAAAACTGTGTTATAACGCTTGGCAACATCTTCTCTGATTGCACAAATTTCCTTATGGCTCATTTCTTTACTCATAACTTTCTCCTTTTATTGATTGGTGTTGATACAGCGGTTTCAATATCCCATCCTGATTTTGTTCTGTTTTTTAATACGTTTCTGCAAATACCCATCATTTCAGCAACTTCGACCAAAGGCTTTGATTCACCTCTGAATTCTACAAATACGGTTTTCCTTTTGTTCCTGTTATTTTCTTTACTGGTGGCCCATCTACAATTGCCTGGTTCATAATCACCGTCGTTGTCTTCCCTATCTAATTCAAGTCTGGGAGGACACTCTCCCATATCCTCGAAAAAGTTACCAAACACTAACCATCTTTCGCAAACCTTAATGCCTCTGCCGCCATAGTTGTGATAGGATTTGAATTTAGGATTTTGACATCTTTGCTTCATACTAGTCCAAGCACCATGTGTCCTTGTACCAGACATGCCATGTGTAACTACACCGTGATTGTGTTTGTGATAGCATCCACATGAAAGATTTGGGCTGTCAGTAAGTGTCCTGCGATTTCTGTTAGTTGTGTTTCCACAATCACACTCACATGACCACAGTAGATTACCCGACATTGTTTTGCCATGCAGACCAATTATAGTCAATAACCCAAATCGTTTTCCTATAAGCAGATTTTTTAAATCATCAGTGTGTGAAGGTTTCATGCCTCAGTCCTCTTTACCATCCATTTATAACTTTTACATTTGGGGCACGATTTTGGCTCCTTCGTTTTTGCCATCCACACATAACCACATCTTTTGCATTTGCATTCCATGACGCTCTCCTTAATGGTTAAAGTTTAGATCATCATCATAATAATATTAACCAAATAAAAAGTCAAGGTGCATCCTTCAGGGATAGGTGTAGCTGCCCGACACGCTCATCGGGCAGCTACAGTGTTATGCAGCAGGAGCAACCTCGACGACTTCGTAGTGGAACTTGCCGTCCTTGTCAACGACCTTCTTGCAAGTCGCTTTCTTATTCAGGAAGCCCAGGTGAGAAATGACGCGGCTCTTTGTGCAACCAGCTGCCGCCATCAAAGCTTCGATAGTGGTCGGCTCAGCAAGTGCCAGTTCAATCAAGCCAGCCTGAGAAGTTGAGCGGCAGTGACCGAACTGAGTGTACGTGCCATCATGTGTTGCGCGAGGTTTCCGGGCAGAAGTTTTCTTCTGTTTTGTGGTACTGACTGATGCAGTGTATTCCTTACACTCTCCCTCGACGGGGCAGGACTTGCAGATGCGGCTGTTGGGGTCATTCTCGCCCCAGACCTCGCAAGCTTCTGCCGGACGCTCAAACACTTTTACTTCTGGTTCAGTACCTTTTTCCTCTCCTTTTGTTTCTTTTTCTGCGCCCTGGATATCAGTGGCGGTATCTGCTGTTTTAACTTCTTTTACTTCGGCTTTTGCGGCTGCGTCTTTTTGCTTCTTGGTAAGCTTTTTCATGTTGACCTCCAGGTCGTTGAGTTGTCCGCATTGTGCGGTAAGATAATTATTTATCTTATGATACATACTCTCATGGCACATTACGCCAAGCAAGTATTATATTGAGGTTTTTCAAGAAACTGTACCGCCTTTATTTTCTTCTTTCTTAGGCAAGGCAAACTCGACCTTGGTTATCTCACCATCTGGATGAGCGGCTTTTGCTTGCTCTACAGCATGAAGAATACCGGTGGCGTCTGCCCTCATTACGAAAAGTTCGTGACCATCCATTATCCATAAATTGTATGCTTTCATATCACGCTCCTGTTAGTGAACGAACCATCATGATGTGGACAACTTCAATGACTTCAGCAGGATTGCCAAGCCTACATTCCTTATACATTCTAGTGATTGCGGAATCAAGAATCGTGCCTTGCAGACCCTCTTCTGTTTTCCATATCACGCCTTCAGCGTCTTTGATAATTGCGCACCAAGTTCTGCCATGATCAATGGATGCAAGTAACGGAAACCTTTTTCTGGTTTCTGGAAACTCGATCATCATTCCTGTTTTCAGTTGCCACACGGTGCAATCATATTCAGCGAGTTTTGGAACTAATACCTGTTTCATAAGAACCTCACGGGACGATCTGAGCGACCGCCCCGTCATTAAATGTTATTTCATGCGATGGACGGGAGTTCCATTGTGTGAGACGGGACGACTGAGACTGACTTTGCTGCCGTCTGCTTGTCCTTTTTGATATGCTTCCATTGAGCCACGGAGCCATCTTGTTCGACCTTTTTTCAAGCTCGGAAACTGATTTTTCACAAAGCCCTGAAGACCATCGACTTTGACGACCATTAAAGCACTGGATTCTGTATCCATTACCGCGTTGCGTCTTTTGTATAAATCCTGCAGGCGCTCGCTGATCGTATTAACCATCCCGAAAGCATAGATTTCACGGTCACGCTTGAGTCGGAAACCTATTTCTGCTTTGCGACCTACCGTCCTACGTAAGTGCCGATAAAAGAAGATCGATATTTCAAGATCAGTCTTGGTGCCCAAGAAATTCAAGTACCACGGAGTATACCTGCTTTTATTGGTAACAATACTACAATCAAAAGCTTCGGCAATGGCTTTGGCGAGAGAAGCTTCCCAAGCACAGAAGATTTCATCAAGTGGGTCAACCTTCTGCCGATCAAAAGAGAAACCTTTTTTCGATCCTCGCAGATCATTGAAGGATAAGGCGTGTTTGGCCATGAGCCGTGATGCCATTTCATTCGCTGCTGCCTGCTCAGCACTAAATGCACCACTAGCATCCTTGCCTAGCTCCAGAAGTTTCATGATCTTGTCGATCATGGATTGCTTTTCCGCGTCCATAAACTTGCTCCTTTTCGTTGCTGGTTAATTGAGCTTTTCTCTATGATTTAGTGTCTCATGGCATAATGTGCCAAGCAAGCAGGGAAAGTAGAAACTATTCCTTCGCATCGAAGCTTAGTCGTATGGCTTGGGAATAAATGCTTTCTTAGCCCTCTTACCTTCATCAGTATGTATTGGAAAGTTCTGCATGTTGGGCTCACCAGAAGGTGTTCTGCAAGTAGGAGATTCAGGGCTTTCTCTTTCGTATTTAAGTCCAGTGACGCGTTCCCATTTTCTTATGGCTTTGACTATTGGGAAGGTTTCCCAAGCCGCAAGTATTGGAGTATATGGAGCTCCATCGGGATTGAAACCTTGTTCAGTAAGATATGTTTCCAAACTTTTTTCTGAATTTCTCATTGTTTTGCAGCCTTATGTGCCCACACTTTATAGCGGCATTTTTCGTTGTCGTAGTAGCCAATAGCGATAGCATGACCATGTGGGTCAATGTACTTGACCGCTTCCCGAGTCGTAGCAGTATCGCCTCTCCAATCATTGGCTCTGAGGAACTCTGCAAATACGTGGTCTGAATCGTCCAGATGTTTCGCCCTAATATATTCGGTAATCATGACTTCTCCTTCTTGATTAGGTGCCATCGAGGTCATCCTCCATTTGTGCTTGAGCCGCCCACTCAGCATGAATGCGGTCCCTGTACCTGATGAGCGCCTCCAGAACACTGGGCTCAATGACAATCTTGTTCTCAACACGGGAGCCGCCGTTGTGAATGCAGATCACAATGTTATGTCCATCGTGGCCCACATACACACTGTCACCGATATAAGCAGGATCAAGCATTCCTTCCTTTTCAAACAGCTCTTTACTCATTATTGGTCTCCTTGATTATGGCGGCCAACTGTGCGCCTGGGCCAGTATTCCCTTTCCACTCACAGTATTCACAGAATTCCTCTTTACCCCTGTATACCGGACCTATACACCAAGCAGGAATTTTCCAGCTGACTATTTTTTTTGCGAGTCATCATTTGGTTGTTGCATGTAGGACATTTGTTCATAATTAACCTCTCATTTCTCTGGAAATTGAGCAGCTCTGTCGAAAACAGCCGCTCTATACTTTAGGAATCGTGTTGTGAAGCAAGGACTAGTACTTCTAAGCTTGGAAAACAGAAAACTGATACACTGACATGCTTTCTGTTTCCCGACAGCTTAGAAGCGAAGGTAGTCATTGGCGTCTATTCCTCTTCTTCGCAGTAAGGGCAAGGTTCTCCGCTGCATTCGATACACACACCACCCTCTTCGATAACGAGACTATCATGACTGCCTGGTGAAAACACTGCTCCGCATTCTCCGCATTTCTTTCTCATTTTTCTAACTTCATTGAGTTCCATTATTCCTCACCATTAATGACGTGGTATACATTACCGCCCCAACGCACTTCGTAAATCGTATTGAGATTGACCAATCGATAAGCTTTTTTAGGCAAATCCCAAACGACTTTGTAGGAAGTGTCTTGCCGTTGTGCGTGGCAGACACCACCCTTCAAGTCTATGTGGGCACCTATCCTGCAATTCATCAGTCGATCAGAACCATCAACTTTCCTAAATTTTACCGTGAAGAACTGACCTTTGGTTTCTTCGATCAGTTTCTCTAGATGCACCCTGTGAATGATTTGTGGTTTCATGGCTCTACTCCTTCTACTTCGTAAAGGATTGTGGCATTCACGCTACGAAAGCAGTGACCACAATCATCGTGTGCCTCAATGAAATCTATGGCGTCATCTCCCTTGAATCGTTTTGCATTATCCAAGTCTTTGGTGAAGTATACTTTCTTGGCGTTATGCGAGAAGCCCGCCACGTATACACCGTTATGTCTGATGATCTTGGTCAGCATATCAGCACCACTCAACTGTGACGGACACATAACATTGATAATGGTTTTGAAGTCCCGCATCAGTTCTTCAATGTAAAGTTTGGCGAGATTGCCTTGGTAAGTATCAATCATGCTGAGCCACTGGGTGCATTCATCACCAGTCATCAGTTGACTGCCCATCCCGTCCTGAGAAGTATAAGATTCGATGTCCCTCATGACACGAAAGTTGCCCAAGTCGAGCGTGGAAACGATGTCATTGGATGTGTATTCGATGGTCTCACTGTCCTGATCATAATGATGAATTCCTGCGTTTACGACTGCCTTGAAATTGATGGACATGTTCTTGCTCCTTTGGTTTGCTGGTTAATGTTGCTTTTCTGCATGATTTAGAGTCTCATTACCAACTCTTCCATACAAGATAAATCAATTGGCTATTGAAGTTTCTATCCCAGCAAACAATGTAAAATTTTGTGTGTGACAAAATCCTTCATACAGCCTTCAAAATCAAGGTAGTCATCCATAGGGCATTTAAAACTGAATTGCCCACCATAAATATGTATGGTATCATTTATAAAATCGACCACCGCTGTAAATGGTTTACCATCAATGAGATATACCTCTTTGGCCACGTTAAACATATCTTTAATCCTTTAATTTTAGTGACCAGCCCATTCTGCGAAGGTCTTGAGTTATGGCGACCACAGCAGACACACTCCAAGGACGGAGATTGCTCCAGTCGAAGTCGGAGTTGACATTGATCTGATAATCCGTAACCTTGAATTTCTTTGCAAGCTTAGTGAGGAATCTGGGAACGTCCAATGGGTATTCACCAGGATGGGCATCACACACTTTCGGCATCACTTTCGTAACGTGGGCGATGGTCTTGGAGAATCTGTCACCACAGACTCTGATTATACCGCCACTCATACACGGAATTGAGAAACCATCCAATCTAACACCATTCTCTTCTTCCAGAAAATGCAGGTTGATTGTCTCATAATCCTCATGGTCTCCGATTTGTATATGCCATTTCTTTTGTGCTACTTGGATCAATACGATCATGCGACTCATAATCTTCTCCTTTATAGGTTCGTTCAATCATTTCCAGGATTTCAAAGCACTCTTCCCTAATCGATTTCATGTCATTTAACCTCGATTTGTTCAACGATGAAGGTGTGGTCGCAAATCGGAAAATTAGAATTCATTTCATACTGAATGGAAGAACCGTCTTCATCTAGGCATTGAAAAATACGAAAGATTCCAAAAGGTACATTAGGTGCAACCATCCTATCATATTTTGCGGCATACGCATAAATGACGCTTTGCACCTTATCCACACTGTCAACATATACTGTCGGCATCACACCACTTTTGATCTTGTAAATGTAATTTGGGAATTTTTTAGCCATGTCTTGCTCCTTTAAGTTGCTGGTTAGTGTGTCTGATCTCTTAAATAAAGAGTCTCATTACCAAATCATCCATACAAGTGGTAATTGAAGAAATCGTACCTTTAGGAAATAGAAACTCATTTCTTCCTGGATTTCTTAGCCTGCTTCCGTTTCGCTTTACGTTTCCTACGCTCAGCGGGTGGGATGCCTGGTTTAAGTTCACGTGACTTTTTTCTATGGGGATAGTTGTTAGTTGCTGACTCAGCCATAGCCACTAACAATGCCAACTCACTTATCTTGATAGGCATGGTTCATTACTCCTTTGGAAATAGGATACTCATTTATTCTTGCTCCTATTTCAGTTCAAGATCGAAAGCTTTCTTGGCGCGTCGGCAGCCTCGAATAAAATCCTTAAGCCGCGTCTTGCACACAACCTCAGCGCCTTCGTAAAGATAACGAATAACCAGCTTGTCGCCAGCACGAGAAATAATTTTAGCCTGGTGAGCTTCCCATGCATCCTCAGTATAGAACCAATGAACTGTATCTGCATGGTAGATGTCTCGCTTACCCATTACTTTTTCTCCCTTTTGTTGTCATGATCTTTGGCGAATGCCAACACTATAATTAGGAGATAGAAACCCATCAACCCAATACCTACTGATGAAATGAAATCCCATGCCATGATCTTGCTCCTAGTTAGTGAATGGTGAATGGTGAGCTAAATGTGAGGATAACGAAGTAACGACCATAGAATTGGGCATGTTCGACGTGCTCAACACCATCAAATAATTCAAGTAGTGCCTCTTCGATCTGGCTGTCCATGAAATCATCCTCTCTTTCAACCATTACAACTATGGTTATATCATATTTGTAATAAATGAATTGAGCGATTAGAACTTCCTCGCCATTAGCATCTTTCAGATATAAGCTTTCCCACTTTTCCTCTACCATGTCTTGCTCCTTTGAATTGCTGGTTAATTGCGCTGATCGACTAAATAAAGAATCTCATGACCAGCATTGCCAAGCAAGATAAATCAATTGGTCATTGAAGAAATAGTACCTAGGGAAGTTGGGAGCAGGGAGGGAGTTCCCTGGCACCGAAGTAGGGCATAGGAAATGGGAGCTGGCGATCAGCTCCCATTCTCTTTAGTTGCGGTTATTGAATGAGTAGCGAGCGTAACACCAGGCGTCTCGCTTGGGCAACTCTGCCTCAATTTGATCCTGTGTTAAATCCTGCTCTATAAACATGAGGATTTTGAAAGCTGCATTGATACTGATGTGGTAGTCATGTACCATTGTGCGCCACATGTCGATGGTATTAGCCTTTTTCATGATATTACTCCTTTGTCTTGCTGGTTAGTCTTCGATGTACAGACTTTGTCCCATTATGAACCACGAGTGATCTTTCAGTTCCTCGAAAGTCACAGTGTTCATAAAACAGAATTCCTCTGTGCTGTTAAATCCCATACACTTTACTGCCAGCTCGAAGATTTCAATTGTCGGTGTCCTTACATGAGGATCACCCTTTGCATTGACCTCAATTGACTCCAGGAACTCTTGAATCTCGTCCTCATCCATCTCCTCAAATTTTTTCATGATCCTACTCCTCTGTCTTGCTGGTTAATGTTGCTTTTCTCTATGATTCAGTATCTCATGGCAAGCAATGGTTTGCTAGCTGGGAATATAAATACATAGCCATGGGAAGTGTCGAGTAGTGAGGCAAATCCCTGGTTCAGAGACAGACAAAAACAAGCTGCCCGACTTGTTAGCCGAGCAGCTCATGAATACCTACACAATGCGATCTGTGTTTGTGAACGTGAAATCAATGGCATCGACTATGGCATTGTAGATACGTTGCTTGGAAAAACGATGAGAGATGGCGAGATTAGCGGCACTCACAATTTCTTTCGTGAACACTTCCTCATCGACGGCGATTGCTTCGGCAAGTATGATCATTCGGCACAATTCATAGACAGTTGCCTTGTATGTTGCCGACTCTTTAGTGAACTGCTCAATCAGAAAATCCCTCAATTGTTTGTCTGGCTCATCATTGATTTCCTGATGGGTTCTGTTTTTGAATCTATGTTGTTGCGTGGCTAGTTCCGTTAGGGCATTGATCATTTTTTGCATGGCTAACTCCTCATGGGATTTGCTGATGAGAACAATTTCTCATGATTTATTATCTCTTGGCACAGCATGGTATACAAGCTGGGAATATAAATACATAGCCATGGCAAGGAACTGGTCAACAAAAAGATCTGAGCAACCAGGGACATCTCTGGTAAACAAGTAAAGAGGCTACCTCTCTTGTAAACATGGCTGTTTTCTATGCTTACACTGATATTCAAAAGCTGTCCAAGTCAAGCACAACGCAAGGACCGAAGCGAAAATACGTGGTTATTTAGGATCATTGTGATCTGAGCGAGAATGAGAACGAGGCAGCCTCAGACATCCCTGGCAGGAAATAGAAAAAGAAACCTGCCCAATGATCTGAGCAGGTTCCCAACAAATCTAGTTGTAAGCTTTCTCGGCTCGCCGCTTCATTGCCTTAGCAGTATCAGAAGCATCCTGCTTGTCGTCGGTGAAGTAATCGGCGTCCGGCTGGTATTCGCCATCGACATACAACTTAACCACATATTCTTGATACTCGGGATTAGCAACTGTCTTTACCTTGATGTCTGCCATGATTTGCTCCTTTGAATTGCTGATGAGAACAATTTCTCATGATTTATTATCTCTTGGCACAGCATGGTATACAAGCTGGGAATATAAATACATAGCCATGGCAAGGAACTGGTCAACATATACAGAAACAACCAGGTATTAAATAGGAAACAACCTGGTGCTAAAAACTTGGCAACAATATGCCGCCAATATAAATCCATCGGTGCCACCAATATCAAAACCGTTGCCAAGGATTGCTGCCATCAGATTCCTTAAATGTTGGCAAAAACAGAACAAAAGAAGTAACAATCGCTGCCAACAAACCTCGAGTTGTCAACCTATTAAAACTAGTTAGTAGTAGAGATAGGCTCAGCAATTAGGTTATCAATAGGAAATAGGGAATAGGGAATAGGGAATAGTAAGGCAGGAAATAGGAAGCAGGAAATAGGAAACTTAAGGTAGGAGTTGGCAGGAGTTGGCAGGAGTTGGCAGGTGGAAACTTTAGGTGGAAACTGGTAGTGGAAGTTGGTAGTGGAAGTTGGTAGTGGAAGTTGGTAGTGGAAGTTGGTAGTGGAAGTTGGTAGTGGAAGTTGGTAGTGGAAGTTGGTAGTGGAAGTTGGGCAGC
>Ga0209414_1000044_pt1 | contig 49140 bp, 55 predicted proteins | sample LakVidmifraction_4_FD_181154 | JGI IMG/M metagenome (GOLD analysis project Ga0209414, IMG submission 181154) | Hypersaline microbial communities from Lake Vida, Antarctica - Brine Hole Two &gt;0.2 micron (SPAdes) (version 2) | ecosystem: Environmental > Aquatic > Non-marine Saline and Alkaline >...
GGACCGTGAACCACACCTACTTCATCGTTAAAAACGACTTTATCGAACTCTGGTACCATTTGACCTGGACCGAATGTTCCTAATGCCCCTCCTCTTACACCTGATGGGCAAGTAGAGTTATCTTTTGCTGCTTCTTCAAAGGTAATTTCACCTGAGTTTATCTTCTCTTTGAGTTCTTTACAGAATGCTTCGTCGTTTACCAATATGTGTCTTGCTGATGCTGATGCCATGGTTAATTCCTTAAATTTTATTTATGTGCGTTAAATGTACATCTTTTATATACTATTTATCCTTGCTTACAAGTAAAACGCGTTGACAATTCTTTTTATTAAAGTAAAAAAAGATTATATGCCTGCTTCAAAAGCGACCAACTCACCTTTTTTCAATCTAGGTATGATATCTGTTCGTATCTTACGTATGAGAAAACTCTTTTTTTCATACGGTATTTGTTGAGAACTTGCGATACTTTTTAGCTTTAAATCATAATGTTTGATGAGAAAGTTGCGTAGTACATTATTTAGTTCGTCCTCACTCATCACTTCAAAATTCTCATCTACACTTAGTCCTACCAAACCAGGGTGCTCGGTCTCTCCGTTGATAAGTGCTGTAAAAAGTTCTGCATAATTACCCAAAATACTGATATCCATCACACTTAAAACATTATCTATAAGGTTGGGATGCTCAATAAGAGTTTTTAAGATACTCAATTGTGCAACATCATCTCTTTTTTGAGTAAAACTTTCTCTTGCCCTCGCGGGATTTGTCTCTTTACCGAAAAATGATGGGGAAAGTCCTAACATTGTTGCAGCCATAGGAATGTAAGCATCTTTTATAATCTGGCTCAGTGTATCAAGATACTGTTTCACCGCACCAAAAGCCGCTTCTTTGGCTCTGGGGTCATTTAAATTATACATAGAAACAATTATTTCTAGCACAAAAGGTATCAGCGGTTTGGCTTCACGGAGTAACTTTGCCACTGCCTCACTCTGCCCTTTGGCTATAAGGTCTGCAGGATCTTGTCCGTCAGGAAAAAGTACGACTCCACCATCAAAACCTCCCGCCGATAACATTTGAGCAGCCTTAAGTGCTGCTCCTACTCCTGCTTTGTCACCATCATATGCCAGGATGACTTTTGGGTCACCTTTACGCAATAGTGGCAAATGCTCTGACGTCAGTGCTGTACCCATCCCTGCCACTGCTTCTTTAAAGCCAGCCTGATGGAACATCACGACATCCAAATACCCTTCACATATAATGATCTTTTTGTTTTTATAGATGCTCTCTTTTGCTAAATGATAGCCATAAAGAAGTTGTGACTTATTAAAAAGTTTTGTTTGGGGAGAGTTAATATACTTTGCAGGATGATTTGTAATTGTCCTGCCGCCAAAGCCAACCAGCGATGCACTTGCAGAGTATATGGGAAAAGTAATCCGTTCCACCAAACGAGCATAATAACTCCTACCACTTTCATTCTGTGCGATGATACCCGCGTCTGCTGCCGTGGGTAAAGGAAGTAAAGAACTTTGCAAGAATTGCATCACTTCTTGTCCACTTGGGGCATAGCCTATCTCAAAATTTTCAATGGAATTTTGAGATATCCCTCTATCGAGCAAATACTTCATAGCTGTTTTATTGTGATTGAGATTTTTTACATACCATTGTCGCACCGCTTCAAGTACACGTTTTGCATCAGAATAGTCAGAGCTTCCTTTGGTATAACTCAACGAAAAGTTATGCATAGAAGCAAGTTTTTCTATGGCTTCAGGGTAAGAGAGTTTTTCTAACTCCATCACAAACTTGATGCTATCTCCCCCTACACCACAACCAAAACAGTGGTATATCTGCTTGCTTGGACTTACAACAAAAGAAGGGGTTTTTTCTCCATGAAAAGGACAGTTTGCTTTGTAGTTTGCTCCCGCTTTACGTAACTCTATAAAGTTACCTATCACATCTACAATGTCAATACTGTTTTTTAAAGATTCTATCGAGGCGTTATCTATCATAATAAAATTATATCTAATTAGATATAATTTAAGGACGAGAATTGAGCTAGGCTCTATTTACAACATTAACACTATGTTTTCTTGAGTAGAAGGCTCACGCGACTGATCGCTTTTCCTCCTGTAAAAGAAACTTAGCGTATATTTTCAAAGGCATTTTTTGGAACACATATTACCTGCTTACAATGACCCTCTTTTCAGTATTATACTCATTGTCGTCATTTCCCTGATCATTGCACTTGTTACCCATGGGTGGGGATTACATAAGCAACAAAAAGAAGAAGGGAACCTACTTAAATTTCTAGAAAAATTTGACAGTACTGAGTGTGCTTTGGAAACAGCGAAAATGCCTTTTGAACCCCATATGCTGAAACCACTTACACTACTCGCAAAAGCATTTGAAAATGCGGGAGAATACCATAAAGCGATTAGTCTTTATCTTTATCTTATTAAACATATTTCACACGATTCAGGGCAAATTGAACTTATGGAAAGACTGGGCAATACCTATCTTCATGCAGGATTTTTAGAACGTTCAAAATCTATATATACAGAAATATTGCGTAAGAAACCTCGCAATGTTCAAGTGCTTTATGAACTGGGTATCGTTTATGAAATCATGCAAAAATATGACAAAGCAAAAGAAGTTCTAGGCCCTCTTAAAATGCTGGGAGAAGAAACACAATCACTTGAAAAATTTCTAGACTTTTCAGAACTTCTCGCAAATAAAACCTTGGCCATACAAAGTAAAGTAGATACCCTCAAAAAGATACTGCAAGAAGAGCCAAGCCTCTATCGACAAATAGTGACAGTACTCTTGCAACTTGATACAAAAAGTGCATGGGAAGTCATCGATCCTGAACGGATCAAAGAGCTTCTCGATGTCCTGTGGTTCTTACCAAATTCACAACTCGATTTAGATATAATCTCATCAAATGAACAGCTAAAAACGCTTTACTACGCTAAAGGGTATTTACAAGAACCCACTATGCGAAGTGGTATCTTTAGTCTAGACATGTTAGCTACAGCAAAACAAAATGGCTTTGAAGAGGGAGATTTGATTTTCTCTTATCTTTGTCAAAAATGTAAACAGAGTTTCCCTGTTTCTTTCAAGCGTTGTCCAAACTGTATGGCGATAAATTCTGTTAAAGTTGAGGAAAAAATTGCAAAATCAAGCCCGAAAACAGATTACTCTTTACTCTGATGGTTCTAGCTTAGGCAACCCCGGACCCGGTGGGTATGGCGGCATCTTAGAATTTAAGGGAACCCGTAAAGAATACTGTGGTGCAGATGCACACACTACTAACAACCGCATGGAGCTCCAAGGTGTCATAGAAGGTCTCAAGATCCTAAAAGAGCCCTGTGATGTAGAAGTCATCTCAGACAGCTCTTATGTGGTTAAAGCCATCAACGAATGGTTGGAAGCCTGGGTAAAAAGAAACTTCAAAAAAGTCAAAAATGTGGATTTATGGGAAGCTTACCTGGAAGCCGCTGCTTCTCACAATGTTAGGGGTACCTGGGTAAGAGGTCACAACGGACACCCCGAAAATGAACGCTGTGACGAACTTGCACGAGATGAAGCAGAAAGAATAAAATTAACACTATAGGAGAAATTTATGAACGATTACAGTCAACTTGAAGAGCGACTGAATTATACATTTAAGGACAAGCAATTGATTATTGAGGCTTTGACACATAAAAGTCACAAAAAGCCTTACAATAATGAGCGGCTTGAATTTTTAGGCGATGCTGTACTTGACCTTATTGTAGGAGAGTACCTTTTTTTTAAATTTCCAAAATCAAATGAAGGTATACTATCGAAAATTCGCGCTTCTCTTGTCAATGAAAGTGGCTTTACCCTTTTAGCAAGAAAACTAAATCTGGGTTCATACATCTACCTTTCATTGGCAGAAGAAAACAACAATGGACGAGACAAACCCTCTTTACTTTCCAACGCTTTTGAAGCGATTATCGGTGCGCTTTACCTTGAAGCCGGGTTGGATGTAGCCAAAGAGATTTCCATTAAGCTACTGGAAGAAAGTCACCCAAAAATAGACCTTGACTCTCTTTCAAGAGATTACAAAACTGCCTTACAGGAAATTACACAGGCGACACATGGAGTTACCCCACTTTATACGCTTTTAGACTCTTCCGGACCAGACCATAAAAAAGAGTTTATCATCGCAGTGATACTTGATGATAAAACCATTGCCACGGCAAAAGGTAAAAGTAAAAAAGAAGCACAACAAAATGCAGCTGAACTTGCATTAAAGGAATTACGATTATGAATACCTTTGGCAAAAAACTAACCCTCACTACTTTTGGTGAATCTCACGGTAAAGCACTTGGTTGCATACTCGACGGTGTCCCTGCAGGCCTTAGCATAGATGAGGCATATATACAAAGTGAGCTTGACAGAAGAAAACCGGGCAAGTCTAAGCTTGAAACGGGGCGTAAAGAAGATGACAAATTCGAGATCCTTTCTGGTACATTTGAAGGCGTGAGTACGGGTACACCTATAGCAATGGTTATTTTTAACACCAATCAAAAATCTAAAGACTATGAGAATGTTAAAGACCTCTTTCGTCCTGGGCATGCAGACTTTACCTACTATCACAAATATGGACTAAGAGACTACCGTGGAGGTGGACGAAGTTCTGCTAGAGAAACAGCAGCTCGTGTAGCAGGAGGTGCTGTTGCAAAACTGATGCTTAAAGAGCTGGGTATTTCCATACAAAGCGGCCTATGCGAAGTGGATGGTATCAAAGGTTCAGTACAAGACTTTGAATATGCAAAAAGTTCCAAGATGTACGCCCTTGACCCTGCGCAGGAAGCCGCACAGGAAGCCGCTATATTGGCAGCGAAAGATAATCATGATTCTGTAGGCGGTGTGGTACTTACTACTGCTACAGGAGTACCCATAGGGCTAGGTGAACCACTCTACTACAAACTTGATGCCATACTTGCAGAAGCAATGATGGGCATCAATGCAGCCAAAGCTGTAGAAATAGGAGATGGTGTAGCCAGTACTCACCTAAAAGGAAGCGAAAACAATGATCAAATTACCCTGAATGGATTTACCTCTAATCGCTCTGGCGGTATGCTGGGTGGTATATCTAATGGTGATACTATCATTGTAAAAACACACTTCAAACCGACGCCGTCTATCTTTCAGGAGCAACAGACTGTCACCACCCATGATGAAGAAGTAAAATGCAACCTAAAAGGTAGACATGATCCTTGTGTAGCCATTAGAGGCTCTGTTGTATGTGAAGCTATGATGGCACTTACACTTGCTGATATGACTCTGCTTAACCTAGGAAAAAAGATGGAACATTTAACTGCCCTTTATAAAGTGAAATAATGCGTCGTAAAAAATTAGTATTTGGGTTACTTGGGCTTGTCATTATCGCAGTAGTATACTACTTTAATACCAGCTACGTCGAAACTACTAAAAAATTAGAACAAACCAAAAAATTAAAACAACAAATCAATTTACAACTGAATGAGCTGCGAATACAGGGATTTAGTATCTCAAATAGAGAAATCAAAAAAGAGGAAGAACACTTTTTTATTACTTTAGATGATCCCAAAAAAGCTGTTGTATTTTTTTCACAAAAAGGTATCAGAGTTAAACTTGAAGAGACAGAAGAACTCAGAGGTTTAACACTAGGTGCAGATGTGGCTTACTTAAATGATACTATTGCTTTAGAACTATATCCTGTTGAATTACCAATAAATCTAACAACGCTTCTAACTAAAGAAAATAACAAAGAACTCTTAGCGCAAGTCGACGTGATGATAAAGAAAAAAATATTCTTTGTCCATATTGACCTGGACCATAGTGCTACAACTTTTAAGGGATATTTTAAAGACATCAATGAAACAATAAGAGGGGGAGAAGAAGTAAAATTCAGTCTCCATGGATATCACTTTTCAGGGAATGTCAAAGAGGAGAGAATAGTTAAATTCAAACAAACCCTTAATACATGTCACCTCTATATGAGGGGTGAGATAGATAGAACTATATCTGGTCTAAAGAGCAACTATGCACTTACAGGGGCAACTGCTTATGACTATACTTCCAGTTATACTATAGAGAAGTTAAAAATAGATGACCCTCCTCAAACTACACTCCTTGCAAATGATATCTCACTATTCTCAACATCTAGCGTAAAAGATGGACTGGCAGTAGAGAGACTCAAAACAAAGATTAAAAATATTGATCTCATTTCCGAGAAAGAAAAAGTAGGCATGCAGACTTTGGAGATAGAAATGAATATGAGTAACATTGACATAAATACTTATAAAAAATTACAAAAAGTTGATGCAAAGGATGAAAAAAAGGTTGATGCACTTTTAGAAACACTTGTTTCAAAAAATATACACCTTGAGATCCCCATGCTTTCTGTTGACAGAGTGACACTTCATGAAAAAGAAATGCTTGGATTTTCCCTTGATGCTAAGCTGGATGTAGATAAATCTTTAGACATTTACCGTTTAGACATAGACCCTAAGCATGTGCTCAATAAAATCGATGGAGATATAAACCTATCACTTTCAAAAGAGATTCTTACTCTCCTTAAAGAAGACCCCAAAGCCATGCTTATCTATATGATATATAGACCCAAAAGAGCGCTGGGTCAAAAAATCTATGATATTAATATAAAAGATAGCTCAGTAAAGATAAACGATAAAGTTTTAGAATTTTAAAGTCTAAGTTCATCTAAGCCTTTGACTCTAAAGGTTTTACGATGTACTTCACATCGGTCATAGATGAGCAAAGCCTCAATGTGTGCTTTGGTTCCATACCCTTTATGTTTCTCAAACCCATATTTTGGGTACTTTTTTGCCATTGCTATCATTTCTCTGTCATGCGTTACTTTTGCCAAAATACTCGCTGCAGATACTTCTGCCACCTTGTCATCTGCCTTGATCATTGTTCTAATGTTGTCAACTCCAAAAGTACTGTTGCCATCAAAAAGATATTCAGCATCCCGTAAATGTTTTTGTATACTTTGTAAACCTTGGTGTAAACATTTGGAAATACCTATTTCATCTACCTCTTTTGCTGAAAAAGAGACGATGTGATACTCGGAGTTTTCAATCACAAGGGGGTAAAGAACTTCACGTTTTTTCTCTGTCAATTTCTTTGAATCCATCAGCCCTTCTATAGGGTTTTTCAACACCACTCCGGCTATGACTAACGAACCCGCCAAAGGACCACGTCCGGCTTCATCTATGCCGCATAATGGTTTAGCGTTCATCATTCAAAAGAGTAAGAAACTCTTTCCCGTAACGTTCAAATTTCACTTCCCCGATGCCATGCACTGCAAGCATCGCTTCTTTGTCTTGAGGGGTCTTCACACTCAAGTCTTTCAAGGTTTTGTCTGAAAAGACTATATAAGGAGGAATGCCTTTTGCAGAAGCGATTTGTGTACGTAAATCGCGGAGTTTATCGTACACTCCTACATCATAATCATCAAAATACGTTACCTTCTTTTTAATCTCAGCTTTCTGTACCGTAAGTCTCTCTTTTTTGAGCTCAATACGATGTGCACCCTTTATCACCTCTACACCAAAAGCTGTCAACTTATAGACTTTAAACTCACCTATCTCTACCGCATTCAATTCTAAGAGTTTGTCACCGATTGTCAACCACTGTGATTTACTGTATTCTTCTCCTATACCATACACAGAAAGTGTATCATGCCCATTTTGCAGTACCCTCTGCTCTTTACTTCCCTTCAGTACATCTATCACATAGTGTAACCCAAAATTCTGTTCAGTACGCAAGATGGTTGAGAGCAGCATACGCGCTGCAGTAGTGATGTCTACCTTTTCGCTTGCAGGTGCAGCGCAATTGTCACATTGAGTTGCACAATCATCCATACGGTCATCAAAATACGCAGCAACAGTCTGATGCCTGCAATTCTCAGAATTAGCGAAGCGTACCATGCTGTCAAGTTTATTGAATGCATGTTGTTTATAGGGTGTCTCTGGGAGATCTTCTATAAACATCTTTTGTTGCACGATGTCTTGTGCGGAAAAGAGCAAAAGTGTTTCAGAAGCTACACCATCTCTTCCCGCACGTCCTATCTCCTGATAAAAGTTCTCTAAAGTCTTTGGCATTGTCATGTGCACAACAAAACGTATGTTACTCTTATCTATACCCATTCCAAAAGCAATGGTTGCCACCACTATCTGCACTCTGTCGGCTACAAAATCTGCATATGTTCGATTTTTTTCTTCGGTAGGCAATCCTGCATGATATGCTTTGGCTTCTATGCCCTTACTTTGCAAAAAGTGTGCTACAGCTTCTGTAGACTTACGTGAAAGGGTATAGATGATACCCGATTCGTCTGTATGAAGCTTCAAAAACTCCATCAACTGTGCTCTTCCGTCTTTTATACGGTGTCTTGCATTGATAGTCAGGCTTTCGCGGAAGAGTGAACCTCTCACGCGTTTAGGATTTTGTAAACCCAAATTACTGGCAATGTCACTCTCGACAGCATGAGTCGCAGTTGCCGTAAATGCTGCTATGGGAGTAGTTGAAAACTGCTCTTTCAGTAAAGAAAGGCGTCTATAATTCTCTCTGAACTCATGTCCCCACTCACTTACGCAGTGTGCCTCATCTATGACAAAAAAGTTTATGGGAAGTTGATGCAATAAGTTTAAAAAGTATGCATTTGTAAGACGTTCAGGTGCCACGTAAAGAAATTTTATCTCTCCGGCTCTTAACCTTGTTTCTATCTGCTGACTCTCTTCGAGGTCTTGCATAGAGGAGAGCATTTCCGCAGATATACCATTGGCTTTAAGTGCTACAACCTGATCATGCATGAGTGCAAGTAAAGGAGAAACAACTACAGTGATCCCTTCCATCAGAAGTGTAGGAAGTTGGTAACAAAGCGACTTACCCCCACCCGTAGGGAGTATCATCAATACATCTTGTTTTTCCAAAACTGCATCAACAACTTCTTCCTGTAAAGGTCTAAAAGAGTTGTGTCCAAAATAGTGTTCGAGTGTTTCTAATTTATTCATAGTAGAAGTGTAGCGTGTCTGAAGTCAAAGAGAGTTATAATATGTCAAATTGTCATGTTTTTGTAAAAAATGTTGCAATTCTCTTCTGCCCTGACCGAAGAGTGTAAATACCCTTCATATAATACAAATAACCAAATTTTATGAAAACTTATACCCTACTCCCCATACAGGGCTAAAATAATTCTGTTCATTTTGTGGATCTATTTTATTTTTGAGTCTGTTAATAGCAACATTGACAGCATTGTCATTAACCCCATCACCTTCTATGCTCCATACCTCATCACGTAAAAAATCTCTTGTCAGGGCTTTATCGATATTTTTCATAAAAGTATGGAGTAGATTAAATTCAAGATTGGTGAGGGGAACTGTTTGATCATCCATATAAAGACCTTTTTTTTCCAGGTCCAGGGTAAGATGTTTATATTTGATACGTTTTTGCTTTTGCAGGGCACCAGAACGCTTAAGCAGTGCCTTGACCCTTAGTGTCAATTCTTTAGGAGAAAAAGGTTTACTCATATAGTCATCACCACCTGATTCAAACCCCTCTTCGAGTTCAGACTCTTTATCTTTAGCAGAAAGGAATATGATAGGAATATCATAACCTATCTCTCTAAGATAGGCAACAAATGCACTCCCCTCCATCCCTGGGAGGTTACGGTCAACAAGCATTAACGAGGGGGTTTCTTCTTCTAAAAACTGTTCTACCTTCTCCGTAGAGAGAAAGCCTGTAACCGTGTAACCCTCTTTACTCAGATGGTACTCTATAAGTTCTAAGATATCTTCTTCATCTTCTATGACAACTATTTCTATATTTTCATTTTCCATACGTGTATTATAACATACGCGTGATGATTTATATTTAGAGTTTTCCACCCATACGTGCAAATATGACACGCTGTGCTATGCTCTCTAATCGGTCTATGATTTTGAGATTTTTACGTATATACTTCAAAAGATTAAAATACTCTTCAGCAAGTCCATCAGCATCACCTATTTTTTGGATCACTTCTTTTTCAAGCAGGGTATAGATATCATCTGTTTTACTGTACTCTACATCAATTTTGACAGCTAATGCCTTGATCTTATCATTGTCATCAAAGGTTTGAAACATTTCCATCGCTACTTCAAAAGCATTAAGAGTACAACGGTTAATACTCAATGAATCTTGAATCAGTTGCCTGATATTTTCATTTTTTTCCATAAGCATACTCTGCATATTTTTAAGATAGTTGTTTATATTTGCACGAATACGGTTCAATGCGGAAGTGATCTTCAAATAGGAAACCAACTCTCGTAAATCTCTTGCCTCTGGTGTATATTTTGCAAAAATAAGTACGATATCATTGTCTATCTTCTCTGTTTCTTTGCTAATATCTTTAAGCCTGGTTCTCGATTCTTCTAACTTCACTGCATCTGTAGCTTTTAGTGCTTCAAATCCCTCTTTATTTACGTCAGCAAGTCCTTCTAGTACATTAAGTACGTCAGCTCTTACAGCATGTCTTGCTTCTTGATATCCTGGAAACATATTTTATCCTTTATCCGAATCTACCGGTTATATAATCTTCTGTCAACTTCTGTGAAGGGTTCAAGAAAATATTCTCTGTTTTATCATACTCAACCAAATCACCCAAATACATAAATGCAGTATAATCACTCAGTCTACTAGCTTGTTGCATATTATGTGTAACGATAACCACCGATATGTCTTTTTTAAGTTCAGCTATCAACTCTTCGATGGCTCCTGTTGAAATAGGGTCAAGTGCTGATGTTGGCTCGTCAAAAAGTAGCACTTCGGGCTTTAGGGCTACCGCTCTGGCAATACAAATTCTTTGCTGTTGACCGCCACTTAACCCCAGTGCACTCTTTTTGAGTCTATCTTTCGTCTCACTCCAAATAGCAGAATCTTTCAATGCTTTTACCACACGTTCCTCCACTTCAACCTTATCTTTGATACCTGCAAGTTTCAATCCATAAGCAACATTATCAAAGATACTCATAGGAAATGGTGTAGGCTTTTGAAAGATCATTCCTACTTGTTGACGTAACTTGATAAAGTCATTCTCTTTTTTGAGCTCTAAGATATTTTTCTTTTCATCATTAGCACCGTAAAGATTAATTTCTCCCTCATAGATATTGCCAGGATAAAGGTCATGGATACGGTTCATCGCACGTAACAATGTGGATTTACCACAACCACTAGGACCTATCATCGCTGTAATTTTATTTTTCTCTATGGGAAGATTTATCTTCTTCAATGAAGGTTCATCGTTCCCTGGATACGTAAAATTAAAATCTTTAATGTCCATTATAATGTTATTTTTTGCCATGTTATGTTCTGACCTTTTCTATTATTTTTTATTTCTTGTCATAAATCGACCTATGAGATTAATACATAAAACGATCATTGTGAGTACAAAAGCAGCTGCCCAGGCTAACTCTCGACTCTCCTCGCCCGGATATGTTGAGAGATTATAGATGCTTACAGTCAGAGACGGGAACTGCTCAGTTAAATCCATAGTGAAAAACTGGTTATTGGCTGAAGTAAAGAGTAGCGGTGCCGTCTCTCCAATGATACGGGCAAATGAGAGTAGCACCCCTGTTGTTATACCTACTTTAGCCGCTTTGATGACTATCTGCAAAATGATCTTATGTTTGCTTCCGCCCAAAGCGATCCCTGCTTCTCTAAGTTCTTTAGGAACCAGAGCAAGCATATTGTCAGTAGTACTAATGATGATAGGTATCATCATTATAGCTAAAGCAATGATACCTGCCCAACCATTGTAGCCACCAAAAGGGCTAACAAACAGTGCAAAGACAAAAACACCGATAACAATGGATGGTGCCGACATCATCACATCACTGAGGTTTCTCATGACTGAAGCTAATTTACCATTATTACTGTACTCTCTAAGGTAAATTCCTGCCATCATACCAAGCGGTACGGCTACAGCACTTGCCATAAGGGCCATAGTAAACTGGCCTACAATCAGATTTCGTATTCCCCCTCCTACAAGGTCGTTGGTAAAAGTAGTAAAGTGTAAACTTGTGATACCTTTATAACTCAAAGTGATAAGTATCCAAAAAAGAAACCCTATCCCTATCACTGCGGAGAGTGTAGAGAGGATTAAAATGAGTTTATTGAGTAAGAGTCTATTCATCATGCTGCCTTTCTACCTAAAAAATAAAACTTCGCCACAGATATAATGACAAAACTTACTACAAAAAGAACAAGTGCAAGGTAATACATACTGCTCATCTCAAGACCTTGCGCTTCTGAAAAGTTGTTTGCAAGCAAGACGGGTATGGAAGTCGTAGGATCTGTCACTTTACTTGGAATTCTCATCACAGAACCTATAAGGAACGCCACTGCCATCGTCTCACCCAGAGCACGTCCAAGCGCCAAGATGATAGAACCAATGATCCCACCTTTAGCATAAGGCATCACCACATCCTTAATCACTTCAAACTTTGTTGCACCCATGGCATATGCTGACTCTTTAAGGACTGAAGGTGCGGTATTCATAGCATCTCTTGTGATGGCTGCCATAAAAGGAATAATCATAATCGCAAGGACTATCCCCGCAGTCAAAAGCCCTACACCATTCCCTCCCACAGTTGCCTGTACGATAGGAGCAAAGTAAAAAAGCCCCCACATACCATAAATGATACTTGGAATGGCTGCTAGCAACTCGATAGCTATGGATACAGGCTTTACCAGTTTTTCAGTAGCAATTTCTGTTAAGAATATCGCGATTCCCATCGCTAATGGTGTTGCTATAACCATAGCAATAAGCGTACTAAGCAAGGTACCAATGATAGGTATATACCCACCAAATATACCACCTTCATCATCTTCGTCTGCTGCCCAAATTTCATTATACAAGAAGTCAAATCCAAACTCATGCAATGCATCTTGAGCATAAGAGAAAAGTACAGCAAATATACCCACAAGGATAAAAAAAGAGAGTGTCGCAGAGAAAAAAGAGAAATTCTTAAAGAGTTTACCACTCATGTATTGCCTTCATAATTAATTAAAGGAGAATTATAGTACAAGTTGATTACATTTTGATTACTAATCACACCTATAATGCTATAAACGTATTCAAGGAGTTACAAAATAGGTGTGATTTGGAGGAAAGGGATATGTCGTCATCCCGGGTCAAGCCCGAGAATGACGACACTGTGACGAGAAGAATATTTTATTTAATTTTTTTAGTTTCCCAATATTTTCTGACCTCATCTTTAGTAGATGCTGGAAGAGGTACATAACCAAGATCTGCTGCTGCTTTGTCACCATTGGTGTAAGCCCAGTCGATAAATGTTGTTACTTGTCTATTTTTTTCCATTTTTTCTGCCGGGAGCAAGATAAATGTAGCCGCTACGATAGGATAGGATGTTGCACCTGCCGGGTCACCAATCACTGCATAAAAATCATTTTCTGCCGTCCAACTTGCATATTTTGCTGCATCTTGGAACGATTTCACTGTTGGGTTGATAAATTTACCCTCTTTATTTTCTACCTGTGCTGCCGGAAGACCAAGTTTCATTTTGTAAGAGTACTCAATATAACCAATTGAGTTTTTAATCTGTTGAATGTTCGCAGATACACCTGAGTTAGATTTACCGGCAACTACTTTAGATGCTGCCCATGTTGGTTTTTTACTTACTTGAAATTCAGGATTGATTTTGTTAAGGAAGTATGTAAAGTTAAATGTTGTACCTGATTTGTCTGCTCTTACAGCTACAGTAATAGGTGCATGTGGAAGTTTAAGCCCTGCATTGTTCTTTGTAATGACCGCATCATCCCAGAAAGATGCTTTACCTGTAAAAATCGCATCGATAGCAGTACGGCTAAGTTTTAACTCACCATCTTTTACACCATCAATGTTATATGCAAGAACAATAGATCCAACTACAGCCGGGAACATATAAAGTTTGTCTTCTCTAAGTTCTGTTGGTTTAAGTGGTTTGTCTGAACCGGCAAAATCAACCATTCTTTTTTGAATAGATTTAATTCCATCACCTGAACCTGTTGGTGTGTAGTTTACTTGGTTTTTTGTTGCAGAATAATATTCAGCAGTCCAAGCTTTATATACAGGTCCGGGGAATGATGCTCCTCGACCTTTAAATTCATCAGCATTTACTGCTGTAAGTGCTACTGAAGCTGCTACTGCCACTGTAAGAATTGTTTTTAATGTCATGGTTTTTTTCCTTAAGAAAGTAAGTTATCCATTTCGGATTGGGCGAAGTATAAAGCAACTTGGAAACATTTTGGTTACAGAATGATTTTAATGAGAAAAATAACGTTTTCTCTTAGTCTCTTTTAGTAACTTCAAATCAGTCACGATAAAGCCATCTATACAATTATTAAAATCTTTATCATATCCAAAATCCAAGAATTGTACACCACCCTCTTCACAAAGCTCTGAATACTGCTTAAAGAGGCTAGGTACAGTGTAGCCCATGAACCCCAAATCTTCCTTAAGTGTTCGCATATCAGCTCTATAGTCCTCTCCTGTAAATACATTCTCACAATGCTCGTGTACCCATTTTGATTTGATGTAAGGTGCATTATGTTTCGCTAACTTTTCTGTAGAACCAAAATACTTTTGATAAAAATAGATTATCATCCCTTGTGCTTTTTCATTAAAGACATCACTTAAACTCACTGCCCCAAAAAGATACTGTATCTCAGGACGACTTTTTACATAAGCCCCTATACCTTGCCAAAGATAATCTAAAGCTCTACTATTCCAGTACTTCGGCTGCACAAAACTTCTTCCAAGTTCCAATCCTCTTTCCAGATAAGGTTCAAAATTTTTATCAAATTTAAAAAGTGTACTTGTATAAAGCCCTTCTGTATCAAAATCATCTATGATCTCACTACATACACCAAGACGATACGCTCCTGCAATTTCCAGTGCTTCATTATCCCATATGATCAAATGTTTATAGTAAAAATCATAGCCATCAATGTCACGTTTTTTACCACTACCTTCACCTACATGACGAAAACTGATCTCGCGTAATCTTCCTATCTCTTTTATGACACAGTTTTCTATCTCAGATTCATACACGATGATTTTTTTATCATCCGTTGTCTCTCCAAGAAGTCTGCCATTTTTGAGTTCTGCTTTGAGTTCACTTCGTTCTTCTGGTACTGAAATCTCATTTTGTGTAGCAAAGACCGGTTTATGGTTCTTTGCTACTTTATAAAAATGTTTTCTAAGAAGTTTAACGGTCTCCTTTTGTGAAAGGTTTGGTAAGTTATATGCATCAAATGGGATTGTTTTCCCTATGGTAAATTCAATATTTTTTCCTTTTGCTTTAAACATCTCGTGCGGAAGTGTTGCAGTTGCTAAGGAACGATTTATCATAGAAAGAAGATAAAAGTTTTTAGAATTCTTAGCTTTGATATAGATAGGAAGTATGGGTGCTTTCATCTTAGAAGCGATCTTTAAAAATCCACTTTTCCATGGTGTATCTTTCACTCCATTTGGCTTAGCGCGGCTTACTTCTCCAGAAGGAAAGATAATGACTGCTTGTTCTGCTTCTAACGCCTTATAAATACTTTTAACTGTTTCCTTATCCATCTTCCCATTAATGTTGTCTACGGGGATGATAAGATCTTTGAGGTTATCAAGCTGACCTAAAAAAGAATTTGCAACAATCTTGATATCTTTTCGTACATCTTTAAGCAAATGCAATAATGCCATAGCATCTAATGCCCCCAGTGGATGGTTCGCTATGATAATAGTACGTCCATAAGCAGGTATGCGAGTAAGTTCATTGGTCTTCAACCCTATAGAGATATCAAAATAATCAACAATAGCTTCTATATAAGAAAAAGTATCTTTATGTGCATTTTCAGCCATAAAAGTATTGATCTGATTTTCATGAAAAAGCTTTTTCATTGTGCTGAACAATACGTTTTTTGCAATTTGAGGAAATGTCTCTATAGTAGGATAATGGTGTACCATATAATTTTCTACACTTAACTGCATTAGGCTATCCTGTAAGTGTAGTTAATCTCATCTACAAAGTGATGATGTACAGCTTTGACTTTTTGATGTGCATGAAAAAGAGATTCTACAAGATCCCACTCTTCATAGATAATTTCCAAAGCCTCTACTTCATTGATAGTAAATGTTTTAGTAAGTTTCTTGGCAAGTTTGGCTATCTTCTTATCAGATATATACATTTCATCTTTCATGGGTATCTCCATTTAATTAATATGGCAGTATAAGTGTAAGTGATAACATTTTTATAACATGAGCATCTCTATAGTGAACTATTTGGTAAGATCGTAATAAATAAAGAGATAATAAGAGTAATAATACAGCTAGTGTATATGAGAAGAGATGCTCTAGAGCATATTAAAGTAAACTGGTTTCATTTCAGTAACATTTTTATGCTGTAAGTAATCATTTTGTTATAAAGACTATATATCATTTCAAAACATTATACTTATTTTGAAGGAGTCATTAAACATGCCATATGAACTATAACTTATTTTTAGGGAGAGAGGAGAGACAGAAAAAGTTCTATCTCTGTAGAGTTACGCTTTTTTAACTGCTTTTTTGACTGCTTTTTTAGCAACTTTCTTAGCAGCTTTCTTAGTTGCAGGCTTTTTCTTTAAAACAACTTTTGTTACTTTCTTTGCTACTGCTTTTTTGTTTTTCTTCTCAACTACTTTATTTGCTACTGCTTTCTTCGTTACTTTCTTTGCTACTGCTTTTATCGCTTTTTTCTTAAGTGCTTTGGCCATAAGTGGCTCCTTGAATTAATTTTTTAATCATATTACTTACTAATAGTAATATAATATAGTACATAGTACACTTTATATACTATAATGTCAAGATATGATATTATTATGGTTACAAAAGGTTAGCATGACATTTATAGAATTTAAAAAACAGCTGTTAGATGCGGAGATCAGTCTGCCAAAATTTTCAAAACTCATCAAGGTAAGTGAAAAGAATATCCAATCTTATAAAACAAAGGGTGAAGTTCCTAACGCCATTGCTGTAGTGGCAACCTGCTTTGCATATATTCATCAAACGGGCGGGGATTATCGTAATCTCATTGAATCAATTAAACTCGAAGCTAAAATAAAAAAAGGTGCAGGATTTGCGAAAAAAGAGAAAGAAGATATATTGATCAATGACTAGGGAGCATCTGCATACTTAGCAATACGTCTGAGTTGTATACACCAGTCTTTTAGTCAGAGCGAAAGTATTTAACGGACTATAACGTTTTCTATACCTGTTAGTTGTCCCTCTTCTATGTCATTGTACACATTTTCCATCGGCTTTACATTGGCATCTCTTCCATAAATATAACTTTGTTCTTCTACCATGGCTTTATAGCCTTTATTAAGTTCTAGTGTACGCTCTTTAGAAGGGAAAAGAAGTAGTGAGACATCATCATGCAGTTTTTCAATCATCTCTGCTTTTATACTGCCATTGTTATCAAAGAACTTCTCTTTGACCTCATCATTGTTTCTAAACTCATTACCTGAATGGTTGTTTTGTAAGTAGAAACTATACTCATACTGCTGACCATAGTTTTTATACTCCACCAGAGGCTCTTTGATACCACTCAATCCTTTTTGACTCCAGTGATTCCACCCATAATCATTTTGGTCTTTGCGCGTACCTTCGAACTTACGTGCAAAAGAAAATGTAGAATCAGTCGTTGCCCCTAAATGAGAATGGCAACCCATACATCCGATAGTCTCTTCATGTGTCTGTGGCCTTAATACACCATCTTTATCTTCAATAAACCCTTGGTATATCCAACTAATCTGATTTTTCAAACCATGTTCATAATCTCCACGAAAGTTTGCTATAAATGTTTCATTCGTTCCGTTTGCCAAAGCTTCTTTAAGTTCTGAATTGGCTGCTCTTTCGATTTCACTATAAGTACTCCATGCGTATTTTTTCGCGTACCTAAGCTCTTTCATTCGTTTGGACATACCAATATGGTTTCTCGTATCATCCCAGTCAACATAACGTACACTGTGCAAAAATTCTGTATTTTCAGGAAAAAGCCCAGGGGCTAGATGAATTTTTTGTTCATCCAAATACTGCTTTGCCATACCAACATATGACATTTTGTCGTAGGTAGAAATAGCAACCTTGCTGCTTATATCCAAACTCCCATTTTGATTCAGATCTACACCGTATATTGATTCATCTACACTGGTTCCTAAAACTATCTCTTTTTGTTTGACTAAAGCTTCAACAATGCTAAGGTTGATCTTGTATATTTCTACATCAAAGTTTCCATTATTGTCTTGAGTAAAAACTTCGTCCAAACGAATCAGCACATCATCAGTAGAACCATTGGTAGGCCAAAAAGTCCCTAAGAACGGATAATACCTAAAGGCACGCCAGAGAGTATAATCATCACTCATATCCTTATCAAAACCATCATCATCAAAATTAAAATAACAGTCCGGCCTATACCCTTGCCAATCCTCAGGTAAATTCTTAGCTAAAGCGATATCACTATTTTCATTAAAATAGTTCGACGTTCTTACATACTTTAAAATTTCATTATCCGTTATTTTTGAAACTGTGTCACTTCTGTCTTTAAAAAGATTAGAAAAAGGATTTGTCGCAACCTCAGCAGGAAAATTATACTCTTTTTGGAGATTTGTATCATTATAATAGTTCGGTATTTTACCCTTGGTGTGGCAGCTGTAACACGAATTAGAAATAGTCCCCGCAGTCTTATCTTCTGTCTTTGTGTAACACATTGAAGTTATATAGGCACCTCTTGTATTAATGACTTCATCATAACTTATGTTGTTTTCGTTTTCTAGGTTTTGAAGATAACTCGATTTACTTGACGAGACTTGTTCGTCTGTGTCCGTAGTTGAGTTATCACCACAACCTATAATCATAGTAGCTATAGCAGATAATAAAAGTTTAGTTTTCATAATGGTCTTTAGGTGATAAATTTTAACAACATCATCAAGGCCAGGCCTTAATGATGAATATTATTTTAAGACATCCGCAGGGATACCATCGATATATCCGATAAGAGCTTTACGCTGCTCATCCGTTGCATTTTCAATTAAAGCAGAATTTGGTTTAGTACCATCGGCCGCCTTAGGATTGTCTTTGAATGGATGTTGCTGATTGTAAAATAAGAAACCTTTATCTCCAACCACACCTTTATCAACACCGGTTACTTCTGCACCGATCGGTAAAGAAGCAATTCTTGTCATTGTCTTAGTTTCTGTGTTATATGCCCATGACATATTGTTAACATGTTTCTTTGTATCTTCGCTGATCAACAGAGTGTTATGCCCAATGTAAGTAATGTTATCCGGGTTTGCAATGCCTTCAGGAGAACATGTCCACTCATCCGCATACGCTTCGCCGACAACCAATGGCGTACCCACAACAATCGCTTCCATTTTAGTTCCGTTATAGTTTGCATCTAAAGACACTTCATAAACAGCACCACAAGAATTTTTAGCAAGTTTGATATCGTTAGCCGGTTCAAGACCTTTATAGTTATCTTCCATACTTTTTGCAATTTCACTCATAGATACATAAAGAGAGTTTCTTTGTGCATCATATGTCATACCTTCTTCTTTTCTGAACTCAATCGTAGCACCTTTATAGGCTGCAAGCTTACGAGTTTCCAAGAATGCTGCTGCTGTTTCTTGACCTGGCACAAGTTTTAAACACTCAAAAGTACTGTCTTCATAAACAGATGTAAAGCCTGTTTCACAAACGCCAGCTACTGGTTCAGCGATTTCAAACATATCGGTCAGTTTCATCTTAGATGCGATCATAGCTTTAATTTCACTGTCTTTTGCATGACCTAGTTCTACCCATGAAAGATCAAAACTTCCACCATTTACTGCTGACGTTTGATTCACTTTTGCAGCATACAATGTACCTTCCCAGTCAGCTTTAAAACCATCGATTTTTACATCAGATATAAATTTCCAAAATCCTTTAGCTGTACCATCATCACTCATGTATACAGTTTTTCCATCAGGCATCATTGCAGCAAGTTCTGGAGTGTATTTACCTGTTACATAGTGCTTAGCACTGTTTGTTGTTCCATCAGCCAGTGGCTCTACTTCTACAATATAACCATAATTATACGGAGAAAAAGTATCACCATTGTAACCATTTGCTTTATCGATATTTGCATCGCCTAAATATTTATTGATACCATCAACATAGCCACAAAAATAATTACCAGAACCCGATATATCATTACCTGTTCCATCTAAAGCACAGTCTACATAAAATGGTGAAGCAACATCAGCAAAGATGGAATTTAGTGAATAATCTTCTTCTCCTCCTAAGTGAGTCCCATAAGAAGTTTTAGTACTTGCACAGTTAATGACTGTTCCACCCATAGCAGATAAGTCGACAGGTTTAGTATCAACAGCGACCAATTCTCCGTTTTCAACTTTGACTTCAGTGTTATAAAGTGAACCAGGTGCCTCTTCCATATGGGTGACCATATACGTTTTATCACCCATATTGATAAGTGAGTTACCATCAGGACCATCAGATATATCTAGAGAATTATCAGCTTTCAAGAGCGGTTCTCCATTGATATCTGTAATGAGTCCGAGAGTACCTGTTCCGATAACATCACCCATTTTTGCCAAAACTTTATAGCTTAGGGGATACTCTTTACTTGTATCATCACTATAGGTCACTGTAAGCTTGTCAGAAACACGCATACTTATTTTTTCAGCATCATTTGCAGAAAGTTCCACAGGTGAGAAAGTGATGCTTTTTACTTCTGCTACTGAGTCACTATTACAACCAACTACCGAGAAACCTAGCGCTACCAATGCAGCCGTTGAAATCCAATTTCTAATCATTTTGTATACCTTATATAAAATTTTTACATTGGAAGATTAACGGTAAGGCATAACATGTTAGGAACATAATGGCTATAGTTTGGTAACAAGAAGTAAGAAGTTTGTGAAAGTGTGGCTACTGGAATTTATATCCTATACCACGAACAGGTACGATGTACTCTTTATCATCCTGTGGGTCTATTTTTTTCTTCAGACGATTAATGGTGACATTTACGGTACGTTTTTGTGTCGCTTCATTATCATTCCATATATTCTGGAGTAAATATTCTCTATTGAGTGCTCTGTTTTTATTTTTCATAAACAGGCTAAGGAGTTCAAACTCTAGTTTGGTAAGGTCTACTTCTTTATTTTCTATGTATGTTTTTCGTATATTGAAGTCCATCACAATGTCTCTAGCTGTTAGTCTCTCATATTCTATGGAACTTGTTCGTCTAAGGATGGCTTTTACACGATATAGCAGTTCTTTAATGTTAAAGGGTTTTCTTAAGTAGTCATCCCCTCCACGCACAAATCCCTCTTCTATCTCATCATCTTTATCTTTTGCAGAGACAAACATAACGGGAGTAGTTACACCTTTATCACGAAGATAACTTACAAATTCACTTCCCTCAACACGAGGAAGTGTGCGGTCAACAAGCATCAAGTCTATATTCTCTTGTTCCAGTATAGACTCAACCTCTTTGGTAGAGGTTACTCCTATTACTTTATACCCCTCTTTATGGAGCTGGAATTCTTCAAGTTCCAATAGATCTTCATTATCTTCAATAATTAAAATGGTGGCGATAGGCTCAATGTTGCTATGCATGGAAAACCCTTTATTCTCTATATCAATTTTCATCCCTTAAAACTTATAGGAGACTTTCAGTTTAAGTGTTTGACCTGTTGTAAAATATCTGATTTCTTTATCATCTTGTTTCCAAACTGTTTCACTATCTAAAATATTTCCTATTTTTAACTTTCCAGTAAGCCCATTAGAAAATTTTTCAATCCAAACAAAATCCAATAAAGCAGGAGGAATTTCTATGGTATCTCCAAAATGAACCTTTTGTTCATTAATAACCCCTACTTTACGTATTCTTTCCCCCATTTTATTATATGAAAACGTAACTGACCTATCCTCATCATCATATCCTAAAGTCGTATTCGCAACTATTTGAGAAAGTCCTTGAAGCTGTCTATTATTGGTTGTCAAATGATCCACTTGATCTTCGTTTAATGTAACCTCTGAATCTGTAAAAGAAAAGTTAGCTGATATATAATAGTTATGCAAGTCTCCCAGGTAAGGCATTATTTCAGATCTTGCTTTACTTCCAAAAAAGTCTAATGATTTTCTTCCATCAACCTCTAATCCGTAGAGTGTTGCATAGTCTGCATTTTCATATGAGTAAATTGGTAATGACGAAGAATTTAACTGTGTATCTTCAATGGGATCTTCTAAGTACTTATAAAAAATACCTGCCTTAATGTATTCATTTTCTGAAAAATAGTGACTATACTTTAAATCTACGCTGTATATAATAGTGTTATTTAAATCTGGATTACCATGTACATTGGCTACATCATAAGGGTGAAAATAGGTACCACTACTAAACTCTCTTAAATCCGGAATAATAAACGTTTTTGAGAATGCAAGGTCAAAAATATTCTCCTCATCATACGTATACTTTATACTTAAACTTGGAAAGAAATCCTTTATTTCCAATGATGGTTTTGCTTGTGTTACCTTACCACCATCATTTCTATCCTCTATATATTCAGATAAAACCTGTTCAAGATCAACATATCTTACTCCCAGCATAAATTCTAAATTATCATATGGTTTCGCCAACATATTAAAAAAGAGGTCTGTTTCTGTGACTTCAGCATCATAATAGTCAGATGGGTCAAAAAGGCTATCTATTAAAAATGGTAAATTATCATAATCAGTAGTATTTCGTACATATGTATCTAATAGTCCCTCTGGGTCTCCTCCAGGTAAGTTGTCATAATTATCAATACCATGCCCTCCATTTTTTTTCAAATAAAACCTCTGATATTCTGATTTACGATCTTTACTACTATAATTTACACCAAATTGCATATAATCCTCTTCACTAAAAAAACCATATTCAATCTTATTGTCTAAAGAGAATGCGAATACATTATCTTCGCTATCTATTCTTTTAGCAAGAAAGTTTTGTGACCCTGTATAATAGAGCCTTTCATACTCTTCTTCTGTCTCACCGCGACGAATATCTTGATACAAGAAATTATTTGGCTGATGAAGGGTTGCACTTGCATATTCGAGTCCAAAATTTAATGTGTTTTTTCTATTAAATAATTCATAATCAAAATTACCAGTGAGTTGATCTGCATTGAGTTCTCTTTCACTCCAGTCCAAATAAGTATAATATTGATAATCAAAATTTGAACCAAATACTCCTTCTGTTACTCTCGTATTTTTTTCTCCTACATGTGTAAATAACTTTGTATATTTAATATTTAAAACATCTGAAAAAGCATAATCTATATTTAACATAGCATTCTGTTCATAGACTGAAGTTGCTTTTATCTGAGAACCATCAGATATGATACTATCAGGCTGACTTTTTGTATCATATCTATATGTGACAAATTGCTCCTCTCTATAAGTATGCTCTTGTTTATATGCATATGTTCCAAATATACTAATCTTATGGTCATTGTCAAATTCAAAACTTTTTAATCCCTCTATGCTGAAACTCCCGCCTACAGGTAAAGACTCCATGAATGTTCCATAGTTCCTCTCTGCATAAGCTTGAGTCATCTGTAAAAATCGCTCTTCACCTGCAGTGCGATCTCCGTCGCCAAGGTCCGTTCGAGAAAAATTGTTTATAGGCTCTCCTATGGTAACTGCCGAATATGCAAGAATATCACTTGGGATGTCTCTATACCCATCATCATAACCTGTCCAATCCGAATCACTCCCCTTGTGTGAAATTACATTTTTACCAGTATTAGAGTTACCCTTAATGCCAAATCCAATTTTAATATAATCTTCACCACTTTTATTTTTTGTACGCATATCGATATACCCACCACCAAAGTTAGCTGGGATATCAGCCGTACCACTCTTTTGTATCTTAATAGAGCCAATTACACTTGAAGGGAAAATATCAAGGGGAACCACTCTCTTCGTTGGATCCGGCGAAGGTAATGGCATTGAATTCATCTCTACATTTGAGTATCTCTCTCCTAATCCCCTTACAAAGATACTTTTCCCGCCTATAAGTGTTACACCTGTCACTCTTTTAAGTGCTGATGCTGCATCACTATCACCTTTTTTAGATAACTCTTCTGACCCCAATATATTGGCTATAGCATTTATATTCTTTTCCTCTTCTAGAACATCAGCAATGCTTCCTTGCACTTTAGGTGCCAAGACTACAAATTCTTCAAGTTCCATACTTGCGGGTGTAAGCTTTACGGTTCTTGAAGTGACAGCATCTTTCTTTACTTTAATGTTACCTATTGTCTGTGCACTGTATGCCGAGTGTACAACTGAAATGCTAAGATTTGTCCCTGAAGGAACTGTTGCAGAAAAATGTCCACTTGCATCAGTTCTTGTATCTACAGATGTACCGCGTACAAAAACCCTTGCTCCAGAGATAGGATTCCCTCCTTGTGACGAGAGTACAGTTCCCCTTAATCTACCCGTTCCTGTAGCTTTTTGTACCTCTTTATCTTTCAACGCAGCCATAGCAACAGGCGTATCTATATCAATACTGTCTGCACCAGCTTTAGTCAATGTGGCGATAACTTGAGTATCTTTTCCGTCTTTGATCGTGATTTGTTTTTTAAAGTAACCTAGATTCATACCTGTAACATCTTTCCCATATATCTCCACCTGGTGCTTCCCAGCAACCAAAGGAACTTTGATAGAACCATCTTTATCCGTCTTAAATATTTTCTGTCCATCAAGTTTTATTTCATTTGAGACAAGTGGTTTACCCTCACTAAAAAGAAGTACAGAGACTGAGCCTTTCTTTTGTTCTGCTGCTAAAAGCAGAGCGGGTAATACCATTATAAATAGTAATTTAAGTAGTAGTTTCATCTATATGCACTCCAAAGGGCTATTTTTACATTTTTCTATATTTTTACGGATCACTGTTGCTTTTGAAAAAAGTTCATCATCTTGTATCTTTTTCAAGTGAACTTCTGCTTCATCGTAATCTTTTACAACATAATAGGCATAAGCAAGCGCGTAACGCATATTGTCATCTTTGAGCAAACCATAACGGTTGAGCGCATCTTTTAGCCCAATTATTTTTTCAAATTCACCTCTACTGACAAATATTGCAACTTTTTGTTTGGTCTTCTCCGAGGTATCACTCATCATAGAGTTCAAATAAAGTGCATGAGAAAGTGCACCTGCTCTTCTGTACATCTCTGATGCTTCTTTGAGGTATTTACCGTCATAATAAGAACCTTCTTCGAAGAGATGGGCTGTAGTATAAGGCATATCTTTCTGGTTATAGTAATGACCTAAAAGTACACATACTTTTGCTGAAGTAGGAAAAAGTACTTTGGCCTCTTCCAGTATCTTTATAGCTTCCAGATCCTCTCCGCCGCTGACTAACATTTGAGCCAAAGAAACATACTCTTGTGCATTAGCCGGTACTTTTTCCATATATGCTTTTGCTGCGCTTATGGAAGCCTGATAAAGTTTAAGTTCTGCATAATAGTAAAACTTTTGTTTTAACAAGGTTGCATCTTTTGGAAAAAGTTTAGCACCTCTATTGAGTACCTCAATTGCAGATGCTTTTTGATCTGCTTTCCAGTAACATTCAGCTCTAAGCGTAAAAAGAGAGGGGCTCTCTCGTCCTCTTTCTCCTGCTGCTTCCAATGCTTGTATAGTATTAATGTATTGTCCACTTCTATAATACGCTTGAGACAAATAGATATAAAGCTCTTCTATTTTTGCTTTTCTAAGTTTTTCAGGTTCGAAAGCAGGTACTGCATTTTTAGGTTTCTCTACTTTTTTTTCATCTGAAAAAAGGGAAAAAAGTACTTCTTTTTTCCCTTTTACTTCTGCTGGAGCCTTATAAACCTTGTTTCGTGTTGCCTCAATAGCAAGATTTAGTGCATTAATGGCCTGGGTATATTTTTCTTCTTCTAAAAATATGATCCCCTGCATAGAATAAAACTTCATCCAGTCTATATCTGCATGTGAATCTTTTGCTTTTTGAAGCTCTTCACGTGCTTTTTCGTACTTTCCATCATATAATAATATCGTTGCTATTTCTACATGGTTAATGGTTTGTTCTTCAGGGTTTTCGGCCATTAAAACAGTGTTGGCTACACATAAAACCAATCCCAGTGTTACTAATTTTTTAAACATCTTTTCACCTTAGTTTAAATCAAAACGGACTTTTTGTTTCGCCCATACTTTGACTGAATTACCTTTATATTTTGCAGGAGCAAAACGCCAGTTTCTTACACCTCTGAGTGCTACAGCATCAAAAACACCTGCAGGACTTGAAGCAATGACTTTTGCCAACTCTACACTTCCGTCTTTTTCGATTAGAAGGTTAACGATGACATACCCTTTGATACCTTTTTTAGCTGCATCTTTTGGATACTCCATCGCTGCACGTGAAAGAACTCTTGGTTTTGTATCTACCGCACCTTCACTCATAGCAGCATCTGCGGCCACATCCCCTAAAATATTCCTTGCATTACCTGTAATGTCACCTGAGGTAAACTCTGGTATATCCATAGCTATACCACCAAACATAGAACTTAAGTCTGGCAGTGGCGCTCTAGGTTGTGCTTTTTTAGGCTTTTGCTTAGGTTTTGTCTTAGGTTTTTTTACCTCTTGCACTTGCTTTTTCATCTTCACATAACGCATAGGTTCTTTAATCTTTTGTTCTTTCTTTGTCACTTTTGAATTAAAAGAAACAACAAGAACTATCATTAGTCCTGCACCTGCGAACATCGCAAAAAGAGCAAAAGATTTAGCCCTCTCTCTTTTGAATTTTTCTCTAGCCATTATGAGTTATCCCATCTCTTTGGAAGTTGAAACTGCTACATCTTTTGCACCAGACATACGACATTCATCGACCACATCGATGAGCGTTTCTACTGGAATAGTATCATCTGATATAACCAATACAGATTTCTCTGTTGCTGTACGAAGAACATCTCTAAGTTTACTTTGTATAGCCCATAATTGTACAAGTTGATTATCGATATATACTTTTCCTTCATCATTTATGTATACACGTACAACTTTAGAATCTGCTTTACTGGCAGATGCTGCAGAAGGCCGGCTAAGATCTATTTTCATATCTTTTACAAATGTCGTAGTTACCATAAAAAAGATCAATAGAATGAAAACCATATCAATCAATGGTGATACATCTATATTCTCTACCTCTTGTTTTTTTGGTCTAATTCTCATGTGATTCCTTCGTACATATTATGTCTGTCATTTGTTCAAATTCAAGTTCAAAACGTTCAGCTTTTTTGTCTAATACACGTCCAAGTATAAGTCCTGGTACAGCTACAACTAAACCTAACTCCGTAGTAAAGAGTGCTTTGGAAATACCACCAGATATACTGGCACCTTGTGAAAACATAGAGCTATTTTGCAATGCATCAAATGTCTCTATCATTCCTATAACCGTTCCAAGTAATCCTATAAGTGGAGCAAGTACTATGATCGTTTTTACAAGTACTGCATATTTGCTTGTATCCGTATAGTAGGGGAGCAAGACACCATATATATGCTGTCTATAGTTTGCACCTATAGCCTTAGCTTCTTTTGCTGCTTGCAAAGCATCAGTAACTGCATAGTCCAACATACCTCGCATAGCTTGGTCTTCACCTCTTTTCTCATGTTTATCTATGAGACGACGTATGTTTCCCTTCGTTCCTCTTTTTAAGATTAAATATCGATACCCTAGTCCATACCAAAGAAAGAGATTGAGTACGAAGAGTACCCACATCACTAACCCCCCGGTATTCATAAGGTCAATAAATCTCTCTATATGTTCAAATGGCGTCAGCATCTTAAGCTCTATGTTTCTCGTAAAGGTTTACGATATGTAATGCACTTTGCTCCATAGAGTCTTTTATATTTTGTGCCCATCCAGAAAGAAGATTCCCTAGTAAAAGAAGTGGAATGGCTACTATAAGCCCTAACATCGTAGTAACCAATGCCGCAGAGATACCACCTGAGAGCAACTTAGGATCACCTGTCCCAAACTGCGTGATAACATCAAATGTTTCTATCATTCCGGTTACTGTACCAAGAAGTCCCATAAGCGGTGAAACCGCTGCAATAACAAGTACAAAATTACCAAATCTATCTATCTGGCTACTTTCGTTAAGAATGTTTTCCATAATGATATCTTCAACATGTTCTCTATTTTTATTGATGTTTCTTAATGTTGATTTTATGACTCTTGCAGTTGAACCTTCATACTCTTTTATGGCTTCAAGTGCTTCATCTCCTTTGCCACTTTCAACTTTTTTTACTACGATGTCACTGATTTCATGTACGTTTGAACCTGCCTTTAAAAGGTTAAGTACCCTAAAAATTAAAAGGAGAAGACCAAATGCACCAAGAACTAAAATAATGTAACCTATCGTACCTCCACCTTCAATAGTGTCAGCGATAGTTTTTTCTTTTACATAATCTACTTCTTTGTCAAGGTTCTCATACGTAAAGATGTCTATACTCTCTCTCATCTCTTTTGCAAAAAGTGCTTTTGCATCATCTGATGAACCTACAGCATTCCAAAGTTTATAAGCACCATTTCCTGCAGGTGCTAATGCTCCTGTAGCTTCTGCTGAGATACCATATGCAGCTATATTGCCTACTTTTACAATGTCACCTTCTACACGTTTACCGTCTGGAAGATAAAATTGACCTTTGGTATTTTGCAGTGACGAAAGCGTTACATAAAGCTTACTTGCATCCAAAAAAGCTTTCTCCAGCTTATCTATATCTGCTGTTGCATTAGACTCTGAAACTTTCATCCCATACTCATCAAGTGTAAGACGTGCCTGGTTTACCACATTTCCTGTGATATCTCCATTGTTTTCTGATTCACTTAGTTTAGTTGCTAACTTTGAAAGCTTTTCTTTGTCGATATCTACATTTTTGTTTAAATCAAGTAATGTTTGCTGTAAGTTTACTACTTTCTCTTTGGCACTTAACAGATTTAAATCATGTTGTGCCATATCTGATGCAAGTCTTGTTTCAAGTTCTGCTTTTTGCGCTTTAAGAAAAGCATACTCTTTTTGATATGCATTGCTCAGTTCACTTGCATGGATTGTTGTTGCAAGCACAAATAATGTGATAATAGCTAAAAATATTTTTTGCATTAGTTAACTCCTCTTAGTAACAGTGAATTTGGTAAAGTAAAGTACCCTGTTCTTATCTGTTTTTGCAAAGCATCAAACAGTTTAATGATCTGTGTTCTTTGTGTGTCATCAGTTACGGTGACATATTTGTATATATCTCCCTCTTTCTTAACATACCCTACTTTGTCATCCAGTGTTGCAAAGAACATCATGACTGAACCTATTTTTGCTATTTTTGCTATCTTTGCTTCATCGTTGAGTGTGATCTCTTGTTTGAAAAGTCCTATCTCTTTAGTGAGACGTAGTGCATCATCATAACTTGCCCAAGTAAGAGCAAGTGCTTTTTCTTGTGTGATATCACCATTTTTCAAGTCAGTTTTTATCTTCTCCAAAGCAGCCAATCTATCTTCTACTTTAAAAGGGATTCCTGCTTTTATCTCTATCTCCAAAGCTGAAAGTGCTTCATTGATTATCGGTTTGATGTCTTTACTGCTACTACCTATGGCTTTGAGTTCAGCTTGTACTTTTTCAAGGTTTTGAGCAGTCAGCTTAAGTGAAGTTTCCTGTCTGTTGATCTGTGCTTCGTTGTCAGAGATCTGAAGAAAGTATGACTTCATCTGAGATTTGTAAGCATCTTTATTTTCATCTATCTTGGTATAGAGAGATTCGACTTCCCCTCTAAGTGTCATAATTGACTGAACGATATTTTCAGTACTTTTTGCGTAAAGGCTAGAACCACAGAGTGTCCCAAAAGCCACCATAGTAAATAGTGCTTTATTGCTAATTTGAATCATTGATACTCCAATATAAAATTTAATTTAGGAATCATAATGAAATTTGGTAATAAATTGGTAATATTATGGTTACATTTTGGTTACCATAGGATAGGAAGGTTAATAAGAGAGGAATGTACAAGGGCTAAACAAGTAGAAAATCCTACTTGTTTAGGTAAAACGGTTATTGTTAGTTAATAACTTTGCTTGTATCAGCGTCAAAAGTAGTTTGAAGTTCAACTCTATCGGCTTCATCAGCACTTGTTTTCGCAACGATAGCTGTGTTAGAACCCGCAAGTGTTACACCTGTCATAGTTGAGTTACCAATATCAAAGTCACCAGATACCATCATTGCACCTGCTGCTGCTGAATTGTAAGTGATTGCTACAGTATCAAATATACCGCCAACAACTTCACCACTTCCTGCTTTAAAGTAGAGTCCCCCTTCAGAGGCTGCACTAGTTGCCGGTACGTTAATACTTACATTCTTATATGTACCTACTGATGTACCTGACATTTCGATTCCGGCTTTTGTCCCATTAGTAACCGTAAGACCATCTATTGTTCCGTTCCAACCTGAATCTGTATCAAATGAATCATCCTGTGCTCCATCAATGGCAACTGTTGTTAGGTTTACTGAACCACCCCAGACCTCAATACCATCATCACCTGAACGGTTAATTTTAATATTTTCAACTACTGTACTTGCTGACACACCAAAGAGACTAAGCCCGTTAATCTCTTTATCTGGCGCTACTGCGATACCTGTATTATTGATAGTTACATATTTTAATGAACCTGATGTAGCATCACCTGTTCCTGCTTCTGTAGTATCATATACTTCGTATAGACCTGTTTGGCTGTTTGCACTGTTTCCGATGATTGTTACTCCGCCCCATTGACCTGCTGCTTCTGTTTCACCAAGAATCGCTGCTTCAGAGGTAAATACAATTGGCTGTGTTACCGTACCTTCTGCCATAAGTTTAGCACCTGGCTGAACAAATAACCAAGCGACTGTGCCCTCTTTACCAACAATTTTTGTTCCTGGCTCTATAGTCAATGTTACACCATCTAATACTTCTACTTGTCCGTCAAGTATCCATATTTTATCTGCTGTAAGTGTTTTATTTGCCGCGATGTTACCTGTAAGTGTTGTAGTAGTCTCAACTGGAACAACTGGAACAGCTGGATCAGTAGTAGTACTACTACTCCCGCCGCCACAACCTGAAAGTGTTAAAACAGCTGCTGCAGCAACTGAAAGTAATATTTTTGTGTTTGTCATAATGCGTCCTTTTGATTTATGTTTTCGAACGTACTTTAACTACAACCTATAACACAATAGCTACAACTTGGATACAGTTTGGTTACAATAAGATTGTTTTATATAGTTACCAAATTGTTATCCATCATCACTACAATTACCCATGAATTTTATAAAAAAGAATTACGAACTACTGTTGGCCTCTGTTGTATTTATAGCTATACTGGGCACACACTATCCATTTTATAAAGCTATTATCTTGATGCTTGAGTTTATTGTTATTATTGAAGTGGTAAAAATGATCGCAGAGTTTATAAAAAAGAAAAGATTACGACTTAGGTATGTGATTGATGTATTTATTATCTTTTTGACGCGGGATGTGATTATATTAACAACAAATCCAAATAAAGAGCATAAAGAGATACTCTTTTTACTTTTAGTGATATTTGTCTTTTTTCTCTTTAGGATTTTGGCTGTACAGTTTTCCCCTGCACTCTCTAAAAAGAAGAAAGAGCAGAAGTGATTTTAGAGTAGTTTATATCCAACACCCCACACAGGAGCAAAGTACTCTTTCTCTGCTTCAGGGTCTATCTTCTTTTTTAGTCTGTTCATCGCTACATTGATAGTTTTATCATGAAAATTTGCACTGTCATCTCCCCAGACCTCATCACGCAAAAAATCTCTGTCCAATGGTTGATGTGGGTTCTTGACAAAAGTATGCAGTAGTTTAAATTCTAAATTGGTCAACTCTATATGCTTACTATCTATGAAAAGTTCTCTTTTTTGCATGTCAAGTACGAGGTCTCTGTATTTTAATTTATCACTAGAACGAACTCCGCTGCGCTTAAGCAGTGCGTTTACTCTTAAGAGGAGTTCTTTGGTATGAAAAGGTTTTGTCATATAGTCATCGCCGCCACTTGCAAATCCCTCTTCCAGGTCTTTTTCTTTGTCGTTAGCCGTAAGAAAGATAACAGGTATTTCATACCCTATTTCTCTCATCTGCGCAACAAATTCGCTTCCTTCAATACCCGGAAGGTTTCTATCAACGATCATAAGCGCAGGATTTTCTTCTTCCAGGAACGCTTCCACGTTTTCAGCAGAAAGAAATCCTGTCACATCATACCCCTCTTTAGAAAGATGATATTCCAAAAGTTCTAAAATATCTTCTTCATCTTCGATCACTACGATTTCTATATTTTTATTTTCCATGGTACTATCATAATATATATTGGTTACATTTCCATTACAACTATTAAACAGCCACTCCTTTAAGGATATAAAAGATAATTGCAGAGAGTACAGCTGCCGCCGGAACAGTGATGAGCCATGCTGCAATAATTTTCTTCACCATGCCACGCTTCACATAATTTTCGCGCAATGAACGCTTAAGGCTTTTTACTTTTTTCTTTTGTGTCTTTAAAGCTTCCATCAATTCTACTTGTCTTTTATAGTCTTCTACAGTTCCTGGTTCCGCAAGTTCAGATTTAAGTGTCTCTTGCTTTGCCCGTTCTACTTGAAGTTTCTCTTGCTTTACACCCATATTTTTACTGTCAAGCCATTCTCTAAGAAAACCTACTCCAAATATAGCTCCGACCGCAATATGCGTAGAAGAAACGGGCAACCCAAGCTGAGACGCGATAACCACCGTAATAGCCGCAGCCATCATAATGGAAAATGCTCTCATCTGATCGAGTTCAGTGATCTCAGAACCTACAGTTTTGATGAGTCTTGGTCCAAAGAGTGCAAGACCAATAGAGATACCCACTCCACCAACGACCATGACCCATAAAGGGATAGCTGCTTTTTCAGAAACAGCAAGATTGGTCAATGCATCATAGACTGCAGCCAAAGGTCCAACTGCATTGGCAACGTCATTTGCGCCATGTGCAAAACTTAAAAGTGCCGCAGCAAAGATAAGAGGGATAGTAAAAAGAAGATTAATCGATTCTCTAGTCGCTTCCATACCGATAATTCTCTTTACTATCTTGGGCTTTACAATGATATAGGTAATCACCGCACCAATACCGCCAAAGAGTAACGCTACCAAGAAAGTAGGTTTTTTCGTTTGCGGTAAAAAGCTAAGTGTTTCTACAATCACCGGCCAAACTTTTTTAAGCCCTTTAAGCGTAAGATAGGTAATAAATGCTGCTGCCATAAGTGCCACCAAGATAGGTACGATCTTTTTTGCTGCTGCTAATTTATCTTCTTTATAAATGATCTGTGATTTGATTACGTATAGGAAAATGGCTGCGATCACACCGCCAAGCACAGGAGAGATAACCCATGAAGCAGCGATCTTACCCATCGTTCCCCAAGAGACGATAGCAAAACCACCCGCAGCTATACCACCACCAAGCACCCCACCTACAATGGAGTGTGTCGTTGATACCGGGGCCTTAAGCCATGTTGCAAGGTTTAGCCATAATGCTGCGGCAAGCAGTGCTGCAGACATACCATACACAAAAAGCATAGGGTCATCACCAAATGCATCGGGAGAGATGATCCCTTTTTTAATGGTACCCACAACATCACCACCAGCGATAAGTGCACCACTTGCCTCAAAAACAGAAGCAATGAGGACAGCCCCCCCTATAGTCAATGCTCCAGAACCCACTGCAGGTCCTACGTTATTGGCTACATCATTTGCTCCGATGTTCATCGCCATGTATGCGCCAAATACTGCTGCAAGGACAAGAAAGCCTCCGTGTGTGGCTTCTCCCATTATGCTATTTGCATAAAAAGCAACGGCTACGGCAAACCCTGCCCCAAGTATCATTTTTAATGAATTTTTCATCTTTATTCCTTCATAGGTATATTAATGGCGAAATTATAGAGAAAAAGTATTACAATTTTGTTACCAAATTGTAACCATTGTGTTTAAGAGTAAAAAGGGGAGAAAGAAATAAGAAAGGGGACAAGAGATTATCTTGCCCCTTAAAAGTTTTTTGTAGGTTAAAACTTGTTATAGCGGTGAGAGATTCCTAGAAGAACCACTGTGTAGTAATTCTAGCTGAAGTCGTTTCTTTATTTCCTATATTCTCACCATAGGTATCTTTCTGTAAAAGAAGTCCAATCTTTGTTGTGTTTCCACGAAGGTACCAGTTAACACCGGCCATCTTTGATGTAAAATCATATCCTGCAGCATCTTCATATTTATCCCATTTTTCATAACGGAAAAATGGAGCAATATAAGAGAGTTCAGGCATAACATATTCACCTGTTGCATACCAGCCTGATGACTTACCCGTTTCTTTTGATGTCCAGTCTTTTACGACACCGTCAAAATCAAAGTACTCTGCTTGTACAAATGCATTTTTGTAATGTGCAGAAATTTCGTAGTTTATCAATGTGTGATCTGTATCAGTAGATATACCATCATGTGTTACATCGTCACTTGTTTTGTAGTCATTTGTTTTGTAGTTGATACCATCTGCTTTCCAGTAACCAACACCAACAGCGAAGTGTTTTCCTTGACCAAAGTATGACTCTGTACGTGATGTCTCTTCCCATCCATCAAATGGAGAGAGTACAACTTTACCGCCATAGAAGAAATTTTGATCTACGATAGAACCATCTAGTTTTGCACCCGTCGCATCTGAAGCATGATCTGAACCAGTTGCATCACCGATAGCTACTTGGTAGTGTACTTTCTTATTCCAATCACCATACATTTGGACGTTAGTAGCTCTACGGTTTTCTGAGATGAACTGTGCAGCTTCATCAGCCACTTTTGGTCTATCATATACAAGTACACGCGCAGACTTTACAGTCTCAGTACGTGAAATATCGATTTTTGCACGGTAAAGTTTAAAGTTTACAAGTGAAGTATCAAAAGGTTTTTTAATCTTTACATAGGCATCACCAACATTAAATCCTTGTTCACCTTTATCTTCAAGGTTCGCTTTATCATTTCTTAGATCCATTACAAATGAAGAGTATTTACCAAATCCTGCACCAATCTCTAATCTTGTTCTTCTTAAATAAGCATCTTGTAATGTTGATTCATCATACTCATTAATAGCAGTTGTCGATTTATCATCAAAATTAGTTGTCTTTTTATTTTCAAAAGTACTTTGGATTCTAACACCCGCTTTAAACCACATGTCCGGATTGTCTTGGGCTTGAAATTTCATATTGATATCTGTCTCTTTACCAAGTAAAAATTCAGGAGAGTCTTTTCTTTCAATAGTGATAAGATCGTTTGATTTTTTCGCTACTTTAGATTCTTTAGCTTCTAAAGTTTCAAGCTTCTCAGACATAGCTGCCATTTGCACTTTAAGTGCTTTAACGTCTGAACTTGTGCTCGCATTTGCCATTGTTGCCATAGTAGCGATTACTACTGTTGAAAGTATAATTTTTTTCATTTCCAAAATTCCTTGTTTTGTTTTGATTTTGGAAGTATAAAATAAATTGGTTACAAATTGATTACAGAGGAAGTATCCAATGCATACCCTTATCTTGATAAGGTATGAATGAGAAGCCAGCCTGTTAAAAGGCTAGAGATATTTATATAGTGAGGTAAGTTGGGCAGGGCACACTATTGATTTGGGTAAAGGCTAAATTTAGCGCCTCGTTCATCTAAGAATTCAATCATTTTCTTCTGTCCAAGTTTCTTGGCATAATCTTTAGGGGACATACCTGATTTATCTATATAGTTAATATCTCCACCATTATCTAAAAGCAGCTTCATCATATCCATACTGGTAAAACATGCAGCCAACATTACAGGAGTAATGCCGCTTTTACGCTTACTCACATTCACGTCAAACCCTTTATCGATACAAAACTGTATTATATCCAAGCGTTTAAACTTGATAGCCATATCTAATGCAGAAATACCGTCGGAGTCAGTTTCAAACAGATCTATACCTTGCTCTAAAAATAATCCTATCATCTCTAAAGAGGCATATTTCCTTATAGCATAGAAAAAAGGAGAGATTTCATCATAATCATCTAACTCATACTCTTCACCTATAAGTATAGGTTTATTTAAATCTGCACCATTTTTAATAAGTGACTTCATTTTAGCGACTGAATCGTTTTCTATAGCCTCTGTGACTGGGTTCATAAATTATCCTTTAGTTATCACTTTGTTATATATTTACTATACTATTACACTATCTCATATGAGAAAACACTAATTGAAAGGAAAAAATGATGAAAATAAGTAAATTGCTTCAAAAAGTAGTCAAAAAAGAGGGTAAACGCTCACTAGTTGCGAAAACGATTACAAAGCTAAAGGACTCAAAAGAATTCAACTACCTCATAGATGCCAGTCAGGCATAAGATAGCTTCCTAAGAACCAAACGGGTTCATTCCACCCATCATTCCCATCGCTTGAGACTTTTTATTGTCTTCTGCCATTTTATTGACCTCGTTCATCGCCGATATAAGTAATATCTGCAATGATTCCTTATCTTCAAGCAGAGAATCATCTATGCTTAAATCTATGACTTCCCCTGCACCATTCGCTGTAAGTTCAACAAGACCACCGCCAGTTTTAGCTGTAAATTGTAAATTTTTAGCCTGCTCTTGCATCTCTTTGGCTTTTTCTTGCATCTGCTCCATCATCTTACCCATGTCCATGCCTTCAAACATTACTCTAATCCTTCAAATTCTTCAGCGATGCTATTGTCATCCTCAAGTATCACAATTTTTGGTAGATGGGCATCTGCTTCCTCTTCATTCATCATTGCATACGCAATAATGATGATTTTATCGCCTTTATGTACTTTTCTAGCCGCTGCCCCATTAAGACAGATATCTTTTTTTCCCGCTTCACCAGGAATGATATAGGTAGAAAAACGCTCACCATTGTTCACATTGACTATATCTATCTTTTGTCCAACACGCATACTTGCAGCGTCTAAAAGCTCTTGATCAATGGTAATGGAGCCTACATAATCCAAATTTGCATCTGTTACGGTAGCTCTATGTATTTTAGAATAAAGCATTGTAATGTTCATAATCGTTCCTATTTGTTTCATTAATATTGTTGGGATTATACCAAAATCCCCTCTATAACTATATTATACTGAAATTGTGGGGAAATTGGGAAGTTGCACTACTGAGTAGTGCAACCGAAGTCATAAAAACAACATTAAAACTTAACGAGCCATACTTGCTGGAGATACAGGTTCCGCCCACACTTCATCAGGGATCACATATTCTTCTACAACATTTCCTCCGATGATATGCTCATCGATGATTCTGCTTATCTTTTCTTTTGTCAAACCTACATACATCGTATGTCCTGGTTCTATAAGCATTACCGGACCTTGTTGACAACGGTTAAGACAGCCTGTCTGGATAGGTGTTACCGTCCCGATAATGCCTTTTTGCATCAATACCTGTGAAAGGTGTTGAAAAAGTTGTTGTGACTCCGGATCATCTGCTTTTACACAAGATGGTTTTGGCATTCCTGGAGGTGCTGACTGCTGACACTTGAAAATATAAAACGCTGGTTGTGGTATACCATTTTCCATGATAATTCCTTTAAATTTTAATTAAGAGTATTTTACTCCTATTTACTTAATCGTAGTTTAATCCTCTATTGACCTGCATCAAGCCTTTATTTCGGTACTTTGATTATAATCTATCTATCTTACCACAATAAGGACAAATTTATGAAATACCCTGATTTTTATTCGCAAGTAACCCCCATAAAACTTTATGACCCTCTAAGTGATTTTCTTGGTGCATTTAAAGAAGGCGAATTAGAGATCAGCTATCTTGATTGTGTTAAGTTAGCAGGACACTCTTGTCCTACGGTAGCGGGAGCTTACCTTATGGCAGCTAAAGGCATAGATATGCTTTATGGAAATACCCTTCCTCAAAGAGGTATGGTTAAAGTTGAGATGAAGGAAAATGAAAGTGTGGGAGTCACAGGTGTAACCGCCAACATCATTTCTTTCATTCTAGGTGCCGGGGGAACAGGTGGATTTAAAGGCATCCAAGGAAACTTCTCTAGAGAAAACCTTCTCTTTTATGGTGCTTCCATTGATTCAGAGGTAAGACTCACACGTCTTGACATCATGCAAAGTGTAAACCTTTCCTATGATCCGTCCATAGTAAAAGCAGACGAAAAGATGATGCCACTTATGGGTAAAAGCCTTAAGGGCCTTGCTTCAGCAGAGGAAAAAAAGATGTTTCAGACACTATGGCAGGCAAGGGTTGAAAAGATTCTTTTAGGCACAGATAGCCATGATATGATCATCAGCATTACAAAGGAGTAGAAAATGATCATTTCAAACTATATGAAAAATGAGCATAGAGAATGCGATACGCTTTTTGCTAAAGCAGAAGAGGCCATAGCCTTGGGAGAATGGAATGTTTCAGAAGAACGTTTTCTGGCTTTTGCCAATGAAATATTTACACATTTCAAAAAAGAGGAAGAAGAACTTTTTCCAGCATTTGAAACGCAGACAGGCATGACGCAAGGACCAACACAAGTGATGCGATATGAACATGAACAAGTCAGAGGACTCATAGGCAACCTGGCGGAAGCACTGGAAAAAAAAGATAAAGATACCTGTCTCTCCCTTACGGAATCTATGATGATACTCTTACAACAACACAACATGAAAGAAGAACAAATGCTTTACGCGATGTGTGACAGAACACTCCCCCAAGAGCTCAAGGAAAGTACACTTAATGCTATGAAAAATATGTCATTATGATAAAATTAGGCCTAGATACTCGAGAACTTTCTCATCCACAACCTTTAGTGATGGCTATCAAAATATTGCGTACTTTAAATGATGAGAACTATCTCTATATGCTTCACAGTAAAAATCCTATCCCTCTGTTAGATTTAGCTCAAGAGCATGGCTATCTCACTTTAAACAAAGAGGACAAACATGGAGATTGGCATATTGTCATCTGTAAAAATAAAGATGTTGATTTAAATGAGTTTTTAAATGCCTAGTCAAAATGGACTCTCTCTAGATCAAGCGCCACCTATATCAGTTGTCTTTCGTTTTTTCTTTGTAGGGTCACTTTTTGGTATACTCTCTGGCATATTTGTCTTATTTTTCCAAAATGCTATTTTTAATTCACACAACACAGAAGCTATTATACTTACCCATACACTCACTCTTGGAGTAATGCTCTCTTTTATGTTTGCAGCATTGTTTCAAATGTTACCAGTTATTGCAGGCGTTAAACTCACTTCACCTGTACTCAAATCAAATCTACTACTTTACCCTTTTACACTTGGGATTATCTCTTTACTTTTTGCATTTAATTTGACAAATACTTCATGGCTATTTTTCCTGGCCTCTGTTTTACTTGGTGCATCTCTTTTGGGCATTGTTATTATTATGTTAAAAAATCTTTTTTCTCTTGAGAATCATACTGCTTCATCTAAGGGCATTACCTATACCCTCCTCTCATTAGGTATTGTTGTACTATTTTCACTTTATTTGATATCTGCACTTACTGGGTTAACAGAAGGTTCTAGCTACAGTCAAATCAAAGAAGCACACTACTCTTTTGGACTATATGGATGGATAGCTCTACTTATTATCTCGATTTCTTTTCAAGTTATTGAAATGTTTTATGTGACACCTTCCTATCCAAAACTTGTTACCAAATTTATGCCATTAGCACTTTTTTCACTACTTTTAGTCAGTTCTATTGTTGGGATATTTTATCCAAATATTTGGATACTGACTGATATATTACTTGCTTTACTCTTAGGTAGTTACGCGTTATTTACACTCAAAATATTTACTCAACGCAAACGACCACTCACCGATGCAACCGTATGGTTTTGGCGTCTAGGACTTAGCTCTTTACTTGTCAGTATGTTGTTACTTTTACTAACACTTTTTATTAACAATGCTTCCATAAAAGCACTTAGCTATATTGCATTTACATCATTTGGACTTAGTATCGTCTTTGCTATGTTTTACAAAATAGTGCCTTTTTTAACATGGTTTCATCTCAACAGCCAAGGCTATATAGCTGCACCCATGATGCACAATGTGATTCATCCTAAAACAGTAATGAAGCATCTTTACATTCATACAGTAACCATTGTTAGTTTTATACTCTCCCTCTTCATACCACAGTTCATATTCTTGGCAGGATTATTGACAATACTCTCATTTGGATGGGCAGGCTATCAAGTTGCCAACGCACATCTACTTTACAAGAAAACACAGAAAACAGGAAAAAAATTTAATATGGGAATGAACTATACATAAAAATTCATATTTAGTTCATGTAAGATTTATCTATATCTTTAAAAAGAATTTGGAAAAAAGGAGGAGGGTGAGCGATTTTACTTGGTTAAAGGCGATATGGTACTTCTAGAGTCTCTCCCCTAAAAGTTCTCTAACAACTTCCCTGTCATCGAAAGGATGCTTCACCCCTTTGATCTCCTGGTAACTTTCATCACCTTTACCAAGTATTAGTAGTACTTCATTTTCCTGAAGTGCATCCAAAGCCATCTTTATGGCCAATCTTCTATCTGGAGTGGCAGTGACATGGTCTTTTCCGTGTAGCCCTAAAAGGATGTCCTCAAGTATCATCTCTGGGACTTCATCTCTGGGGTTATCAGATGTAACATAAATCTTGTTTGCATACCTACCTGCAGCAGCCCCCATACGAGGACGTTTTTCTTTATCTCTGTTTCCCCCTGCTCCAAAGACCACAGAGACATCTCTATCTTTCATCGCCTCTAGGACTTGATGCATACCATCATCGGTATGTGCAAAATCTACGATGACAAGCGGGTCAAGACTCACCACTTCCATACGCCCGGAGACCCCTGCAAAGTACTCTACCACTTCACATATCTCTTCTATACTTTTCCCTGTTAACATCTGTACCGAACCTACAGCCGCCATAAGATTAAACAGATTAAAGAGTCCTACCATCGGAGAGTGAAACGTTGCCTCAGTTTTTAAATGTTTGATGCCTGCTGTGATGCCGTCAAGCAGTGAAAAAGCCTGCACCTTAAATGTTGCAGGTTCATCCACACCATAACTCTGTGCACCTATAGGGTTATATGTAATATTTTTGATCTCGTCTTTATTTAAAAGTTTTGGGGATTCATCTGCAAAAAAGAGGCTCTTGACGCGCCTATATTCTTCTATGGTGCCATGATAGTCCAAATGATCAGATGTGACATTGGTATGCACTTTTAGTGCAAATTTAAGACCTTCTATGCGCTTTTGGTCTATAGCATGAGAGCTCACTTCCATAATGAAGTAATTGCAGCCCATATCCATTGTCTGTTTCATATTGTGTAATGTTTCTAAGAGGGAAGGGGTAGTCATATTCTTCTCTTCTATACACTTTTCCTGCGCAAATAAGCCACGAGTTCCTTGCAATGCTGGCTTCTCATCCAAATCAAGTAATAAAGAGTATATTGCCGCGGTTACAGTCGTTTTACCATTGGTTCCCGTTACGCCCACTACTTTCATCTTATCAAGTTTCCAAAAAGAGATGAGCTCCGTTGCAGATAGTGTTGGCGGTTTCAATTCTAACTTGTCATAATAGGTACTGTTTTGTGATGTTTTTAGAAAAAGTGTATCTTTATCAAGCTTGCTTGTGTCATCACTAAGAAAGAGATAACCATCTTTTTGAAAATCTAATTTCACTATTTTGATCCTCTAACGACATGATAAAGAGCCAATACATCCTGATCATTACCAAATAAATTAATTGAGGCATCCAAATAACCCAAAGCCATCTCATCAAAACCTTCAAGTGCAAGTTTCCTTACAAAGTCTATAAACTCGTCTTTATTGGTAATAACTACTTTTGTTGAGAACATGATATCTTCAAATGTTTTTTTAAAACTACCTCTACTCTCTACAAGCGCTAAGAAGTCACTGTAACGTATGCCATCACCATATTCGACTTGTTCCTCTAAAGGTTTAATCAAAAGTTCTTGCAAGTTGTGTTTTGAACTGTCTAAATTCTCAATAAGTCCATCAATGATGTCTACTGCATTCTCTTTCTCGCTCTTAATCATCTGATAATAGTCAAATAAAGCTTGGGCTTCTTCTTCACTCTCTATGCCCAAATCACTCAAATAAACACCAATCTTTGCTTCATCCAATGCAGGATAATCTTTTAAGATTAATCCATAACTTCTAAGCGCGTTGGCATAATCCCCTTTGAGAAATTCATATTCTGCTCTCTGAAGTAATAAATCTTGACTAACTTTTCTCATATTAAGCTAATTGATCCAATTTATCTTCAAACCCTTCAGGTACATTTATCACACTAATCTCAGGGTGAATTAACGTTTGTATCTGTTTTTCTACTCCAAACTTGATCGTTGTACCTGAACTACCGCATCCTACGCATGCTCCTTGAAGCTGTACATATACTTTTCCTTCTTTTATGGCGATTAGCGTTATGTCTCCACCATCAAGTTTAATAGAAGGTCTTACCTTCTCTATGACACTTATCACTGCAGGTTCTAGTTCTTCGTCGCTAAATGGTATCATTGGTTCTCCTTATATTGCGTCTGTTTTACAGAGGCATAGCATAAAATTATTATAACAAAATCATAGTAAAATCTTTGTGTACTATGTTCTTTAACTGTGTTATACACTAAAAGTGTTTCTTTGTCAATAAGGGAATGAAAGTTTTGAAAGTTTAATAGATCGTATCCAAGGCGAAGCCTTGAAATACTGAAGTCTCAGAGGTAATTATACGAGCTCGATAATTGCCATAGGTGCTGAATCACCTTTTCTCATACGTGTTTTAATAATTCTTGTATATCCACCATTTCGATCTGCATACTTTGGTGCGATTTCGTTTACAAGAGTATTTGTACACGTTTTGTGTTGTAACATTGCAAAAATTGCTCTATGCGAATTCAAATCAGCAGTTGACGCTTTGGTGATAAGTTTTTCATAGTAACTTCTAAGCTCTTTAGCTTTTGGCAATGTAGTCTCAATTCTACCTTCTTTTGTCAAAGCAATTGATAGGTTTTTAAGAAGCGCCGCTCTATGAGAAGACGTTCTATTTAATTTACGGTAACCATGCTTATGTCTCATAATATTCCTTTACTGTAACAACTATGCTTTAAGTTGTTCTATTTTCTTTACAAGATTGACTCTTGTTACATCTGCAAGTTCAAAGTCTGAACCAAATCCGTGTTCTACTAGACACTCAGATATTTCATCTAAAGATTTTTTACCAAGGTTTTTGATATTTTTAATCTCATTTTCACTCATCAATACCAATTCACCAAGGAACTTTAAACCAGCTCTATCAAGTGAGTTGAATGATCTTGCACTAAGTCCAAGACTATCTACTGTTTGCATAAAAGGTTTGAGTTCGCTATCGTCGCTGTTTCTTTTAACTGGTGCTGCAGAAATATCTAAGTCGAGTACCGTATTAAAAACAGAAAGCTGCTTATTCATCACTTCTAGTGCATTTGTAAAAGCTTCAACCGGACCGATCTGGCCATCAGTTTCGATGTCAAATATAATCTTTTCAAAGTTAGGATTGTCCTCTACAAGTACAGGGTCAATCTTATAATTAGCTCTTCTTACCGGAGTAAAGAAAGCATCAAGTGCAATACTGTCACTTTCAACATCATCTCTAAGGTCTTCACTTGGTACATAACCAATACCTTTTGAGATAACAATGGTAAAGTTAAGTTCTGCATCTTCATTCAGTGTTGCAAGTGGTAAATCACCATTCACTACTTCAATTTGATCATTATTAAGATCTTGAGCTGAAACTACTTTATGTCCAGAGAAACTATATTTCAGTTCAACTTTATCACTTTCGTCTTTAATTTTAAAACGAATGTTCTTAAGGTTGATAATAAATACAGCAACATCTTCATGCATACCTCTGATGTTATCAAACTCATGTGCTGCACCTTCGATCTTGATCGAAATAGGTGCGTACCCAATAGAAGAACCTAAGATAAGTCTTCTAAGTGGGTGTGCAAGTGTAACAGCATAACCGCTCTCAAAAGGGTAAGCAACGATTTCAGCACGATTAGCGCTGATTTCGTTTACTTCTACTTCTGTTGGCATAAATGGTGCAACTTTAATTTTTCTCATTAACTAGCCTTTAGTAAGATTATTTAGAGTATAGTTCAACGATTAGACGTTCTTCAACTGGGATTGCGATTTCTTCTCTTTCTGGAACTCTAGTAAATAAACCAAAAAGTTTTTCTTTGTCTATATCAACCCATTCTACCATACCGGTTTGGTTAGTAAGTTCGATTGCTCTAACGATCTGAGGATTAGTTTTACTTTTCTCTCTGATCTCAATTTTTCGACCTGCTGTTACTCTAAATGAAGGAATATCTACTCTTTTCCCATCTACAATTACATGTCCGTGGTTTACGAATTGTCTTGCAGATGCTCTAGTTGTAGCAAAGCCCATTCTGTAAACAACATTGTCAAGTCTCTGCTCAAGAAGTTGGATAAGGATAGAACCTGTATTACCAGCTCTTGAGTTTGCTTCTTTGTAAAGTGATCTAAATTGTTTTTCACTCACACCATACATAAATTTAGCTTTTTGTTTCTCTCTTAGTTGGAGACCATATTCACTAATTTTTGTTCTTCTTTGTCCATGTTGTCCTGGACCATATGGTCTTTTTTCCAATGCGGATTTACCAGCAAGTCTTCTCTCGCCTTTTAATCCAAGATCAACTCCAAGTCTTCTTTCTAGTTTTTCAACTGGACCTCTATATCTTGCCATACTTATACCCTTCTCTTCTTAGGTGCTCGACAACCATTGTGTGGAAGTGGTGTAATATCTTTTAAGAATGTTACACGAATACCTTCAGTTGCGCCAATCGCTTTAACAGCAGTGTCTCTACCAGAACCAGGACCTTGAACTTTAATCCCAACTTCTTTAACACCATTTTCTTTAGCTTTGTTCATCGCATCTGTTACAGCTTCTGTCGCTGCAAAAGGAGTTGATTTCTTGCTACCTTTGAAACCTAGTGAACCAGCACTACTCCAAGTGATAACATTTCCCATTTCATCAGTCACTGTAATTACAGTGTTATTGAAAGTTGCAGTAATATATACTACAGCTTTAGCAATACTTTTTTTTGCTTTTTTCTTAGCCATTTAAACTACTCCTTATGCCGCGCCGACAGTTTTACGCTTACCTTTACGAGTACGCGCATTTGTCTTTGTCTTTTGTCCACGACAAGGTAAACCTCTTCTGTGTCTAAGACCTCTATAAGAACCTAAATCCATAAGTGCTTTGATATCCAAAGTTACTTTTTTTCTAAGATCACCTTCAACCATAACAGTCTCTTGAATATCATTACGTATAGTTGCTGCTTCAGCATCTGTAAGTTCATGTACTCTTTTGTTATAATCAACACCTGTTCTATCAAGAATTTTTCTTGACGTTGCCAATCCAATACCAAAAATGTAAGTAAGTGCATACTCAATTCTTTTCTTTTGTGGTAAATCAACACCTGCAATACGTGCCATGTTTATCCTTGTCTTTGTTTATGTTTTGGATTTTTACAAATCACCCGTACGATACCCTTGCGCTTAATGATCTTACAATCATCACACATTTTTTTAACTGATGGTCTAACCTTCATTGGTTACTCCTACGATATATTTACACCTAGAATGTTTCATAAACATTCCTTTTTTGCGTGGATAGACGATGTTTAGTCTTCCAACCCTTGAGTAATCGGTGCGACTTAATCAAAGATTCTTCGCGCAGTTTCCTAAATCCTAATAGTTTTAGGATGGGGATTATACCGAAATTTTTATTAAGTTTATCTTATATTAAAATGTAAAAGGAAAGTATTCTCGTAAAGGCCTATTTCATTTGCTTTTTGCGTAACTCAGATTGGAAATCAATCTGCTTTTTTTAAACTCAGACTGCAAGTCATACAATTGCTCTACCTGGTTATCGTTCAGTGATAATTGTTGCTACATGTTGGGCAGAAGATTCACCATCATCATGTATTTTTTCATGGGCATGTTTTGGTTCATCATTTGTCCACACATGGGGCACATCCCGTTGTTCATAAGGCCCTGCATCATTCCGCCGCCTTGCATCATTCCGCTATTCTGCATCATCATACTTTGGTTTTGATCTTGTTTGCTGTTCTGTCCCATCATTTGGGCGCTTGCGGTGTACACTGTCATAAAAAGGATGGCTGTTGCGATAATTACTAACTTTTTCATTGTTTTAAATTTTAAATTATTATACAAACTTTTGTTTGTTAACAAGTAAGAAAAAGACCATGCCATGATGTAATTAAATATCACGCATCTATTAAAGGTCTTATTTTTAGATAGTAGTGGGGGGGATTTCAAACAGCTTGAGTGGGTAAAGATTTCCCCATTTGTTGGGGAATATTACCAACGCTCTTTTGCGTGCATTCCATGCCACGGCCCTGCAAACCCGTATTTTTTCCTACTCCGCTATTTCAGCGAATTTTGGAACCGGACGTATTTCGGCTTCAACCTTAGATTTTATCAAATTATTTTCCCTGATGTCTTTAATCAGCCATTCCACTTCCTTGATCTCCTTACGCTGCGCTTTGATTATTTCATCTGCAAGATCTCTAACTCTCACATCGTCAATCATTGCACGCTCACTTGTTAAAATAGCGATGGAGGCGGGATCATGCCTTCCATATGATCAACATCGGTAACTGTAACCTGACTTCTGACAAGCCATATAGAAACAGCGATGAGCTATACACCGCTGACAATAATTACAGTATTTTTATGCTGTTCTCATACATTTTGATCATAAAGAGGAGGATGATTTATTATCATAGCTCCTCCTATAATCAAGGTCATAAAAAAACGTATTTCACTAGACCAAATGTGTTCGATGATTTGGCAAGAATTCGCATCCATTAAAAAGAACATTGCAATCATAAAACTGGCTATCCACGCAAACAATTTCAAGTAGTTGCTGTGTTTTTTTCTTTCACTTCCATAGCTTCTACATCAAGTCTGTTTTACGTTCTTCATATTCCTGTATGTTTATTTCGCCCGGGAATAGCGCTCGTTTAAAATATCGAGCGCCGATTTTCCGGGCTCTGGGTGCTAGTATTTCTTCGGTTGATCTCGTGTGCGACTTGCCAGATAATGGCCATCAGCGGGTCAACATGTCCATAACCCAGACGTCGAGATAACCTTGAATCACGAATGCTTTCATAGGCCTCCTTTGCTTATTTCTTTTTCTGCGCATCCATTATTGGCTGGAACGGTCCATACTGATGCTGTTCCTGCGAAAAATTATCGGCATAGGGTGGATATGGGCAGTCCACTGCTTTTTTCTCCAGTTTCGGATAGTCCTTCTCCAGACCGCTCATCTGCGGCCGCTCCTTGGAACTGAGATAGGCGGCGACATCGTAGGTGTCTTCATTGGTGACTGCCGGATGGTTCCACACCGTTCCCAGCGGCATGTTGCTATGAACAAAAGCGGCGTTGGTCAGCACCCGGTTCATCCCCGCTCCGTTGTTATAGCTGTTTGCTCCCCAAAGCGCCGGGGCGACATGGCTGCCCGAACCTCCGGCCGACATTGACTGATAACCGTCCCCATTTTTGCCATGGCACGACATGCAGAACAGGTTGTACACCTCTTCTCCCTTTTTTACATCTGCCTTGCGGTTCGGACCTTCGAATGAAGGTGTTCCCTGGCCATAAACATCCTTGGGCATGTCTTTTGATAACCAGTTCATGTAGGCGACCATTGCCTTCATTTCTTTGCTGTCGACAGGAAGAACCTTGCCGTTCATGCTGCGTGTGAAACAACCGTTAATCCGCTCCTCAAGTCCTGCCATTTTATCTGCGCGGCCTCTATATCGTGGGAATCTCTGGCTAACCCCCATCAAGGGGAGTCCGAACTGCTTGGTGCCGTTATTTTGGTGGCAGCTCGTGCAGTTCAGGGTACTTCCGGAAAAATGCATATTCTCATCTTTTGCACCATTACCCAGTTGTGCATACGTATCGGTCAAAAGCAATGCGCCGTAACGGATAAGATCACCTTCCTCTCCCTGGGGAATGTCTTTCATCAACGGTGGTTCCCAAGGGGCAGCAGTTGTTTTCATCTCGAGTGGCTGGGCTGTGGTGCGTTCCGCATCAGCCAGCGTAGTCAAAAATCTTAGGATATTATGGATTTCTTGGTCCTTCAGTTGTTTGTTTAGCTGCAAGTACCCCATCAGATCCACTGCCTCAGCCAAGTTGCCTACCTCACCGGCATGGAAATAGGGTGCGGTAAGGGTGACATTGCGCAACATAGGAACCTTGAATACATATTTATCACTTTCTATGTTTGTGACCTCAAAGCGTCCAAGATCCTTTGTGTACTCATGGAACACGCCTATTTTCTGGAAGGTCATCCCGCCCAGATTAGGACCGCTATGGCACTGCACGCAGCCGACATTGATAAAGGTGCGCATCCCTTCCATTTCCTGCGCGGTGAGGGCTTGTTTGTCGCCGTCCATGAAACGGTCGAAGCGGCCCCGGGTAATCAGCGTTCGTTCAAAGGCAGCAACTGCTTTGGCAAAGTTATCAAAAGTCACAGGGTCTTTCTCGCCAGGAAAGGCCTTTTTGAATTCAGCGGGATAAGAAGTTATGCCTTTCAGCCGTTCGGCCACCGCTTTACCATCGGGCATGCCCATTTCAATAGGGTTGAGAAGGGGACCCTTCGCCTGATCTGCCAGAGTGGCCGCGCGTCCGTCCCAGAACTGGGCAATCTGAAAACCGGCATTCATGGTTGATGGATCGTTGCGATTGCTAGATTTTCCTAACGCGCCCTTGCCTGTCTTGAGATGGTCCGCACCTGCGCCTTTATTGTCAATGGGGTGGCAAGAGTTACAGGATTGGGTTTTGTTGATTGAAATGGCTTTTTCGAAATAGAGATTCTTCCCCA
>Ga0209414_1000045_pt1 | contig 48987 bp, 66 predicted proteins | sample LakVidmifraction_4_FD_181154 | JGI IMG/M metagenome (GOLD analysis project Ga0209414, IMG submission 181154) | Hypersaline microbial communities from Lake Vida, Antarctica - Brine Hole Two &gt;0.2 micron (SPAdes) (version 2) | ecosystem: Environmental > Aquatic > Non-marine Saline and Alkaline >...
CGCCGCCCGAACGCCAGATGCTTTGGGTAGTAGAAAGTGCCATTTTGAGTTGTCCTCACATGCGAGTTAAGCGCGACGATATGCATGTAACAGGCCGGGAGCCATTCGTTCGCACCGGTATTCCCGGGATAAGTTCTTTATACCAGAGCTAATAAAAATAGCAAGTACAATACCAAGATACTACTAAAGAACCCCACCTTGTGAGTGGGGTTCTTGTACTACACTTACTTTAGGTTACGCGCCTTGTGAGCCATACATGGAAAGTGGATCACTCCAGCCAAAGCTGTAGCGCTCACGACTTTTATATCTGACGTTCCCTGTATCGAAATCCCCGTCCATTGACTGAGCGAGTGGTGAGCGCACGAAATGCTTCATGCCGTTTGGAACATCAGTGGTCAGGAACCATGCGTTCGTATCGGTCAGGAAGTGATTAATGGCAAATCCTTCTGGGATTGAGCCATTGTTCTTCAGTGCGTTAACGTCGTTGTCGTTTGTGCCAACACGCAATTCAGTCTCAAGCAAGCGAGTAGAAACAAATTGCAACGATGGTGGGACGACTAGTTTGCGAGGCTTTGCAGCGATCAGCAGGCCACGCTCATCTGTCCACAGTGAGATTTGAATAACAGCGTTTTCCAACGATGTTTCGTTCAAGTCAGCAGGGGTAGATGGGATGTTGCTGTTAGTGCCACCGGAAACTAAAGGATGTGCGGCCGAGAACAGTGGTACGCCATCGCCACCGTAATAAGCGGCGGTGTTGGTGAAACCGTTGTTCAGAACAGCAGAAGCCTTTACTTGCTTGGTGTAAGCCATAGCACGAGCCAGCGCTTTGGTATAACGAGCCGACAGGCTGTCATACAGGTTGTCTTCGATGGCCTCTTCGGTCAGCGAGAAACCCAGTGCGATGGTTTCGTGGTTGTATCGAGCAGTCCATGCTTCTTGTGCGTTGTCATAAGCGATGGCGGAACCCTCGTTTTTGACAGGTGCAGCGGAGAAGCCAGACAGCTTGGCCTCTTCTTCAAAGCTACGTTCCGAAGTTTCAGTTTCGTAGATCTCTTTATGCTCTTCGCCGTATTTGGCGTACTCCAGACCAAACAGTGCATTCAAGCCTGGGAGCAGTTCTTTAAGTAGTTGTGCGCGTGAAATAGCCATGATTTAGCTCCTTAGATGCCAGTGGCGTTATAGAACGAATGATAACCAAAGTTAAGCTTAACAATAAACTCAACAAAGTTACCAGACGAGTTGGCAGTATCAGGAACTACTGAAACGATGCGCAGTGGCAACGAAGAAGTAGTTGCGCCAGCAGTGGTAAAGATGCCAACCTTGGAGTCGCCAGTTGTTGCCGAGCCAGCATTTAAAACTAACCGAGCATTAGATCCAACAACTGTTTGACCTAAATACGCTGGCAACAGACCAGAGGCTGCATCATTAACAGTAGTTCCAGCTACGTTAACAGCCTTATACAGTGTGTCTGGATTATCATTAACGTACGCAACAATATTGCTTGCGCCAGCGACGCCAGGCCAGTACTGAGAAAAAGTTAGTTGCCCGTTAGTTGGGTTGGTATAAGAACATCCCATAAACACACCAACAACGCCAGCTAAAGGCGATGCATCAGCAGCAAGTGGGGAATTCTCAATCGTACCGCCAGCTACCAGAGTTACAACACTGTCTTTATAAATAGAAGTGGTATATGTTGCTGCAATAACATACTGCGTAGTTGCACCAGCAAATACCTGACCGCCAATCAAATTGATTGGTTTTAGGCCGTATGGGCCAGAAATTACAGGGTAAGCCATTGAAGACTCCTTAAAAAATTTTACTTGCCTTTGCCAAAGCTGCTTGAGGATTTACGCTCTTGGAAGAGTGGCATCCGTGCATCGCTTTGACGCATAAAGCTATTGTCTACAGCCTCTGTCTGAGATTGCGTGACGCGGGCGAAATGAGAATTTCGTTGGTCAACAAAATCAGTCGGGGTCTTGCAAAGCAATAAGCCACCAATCTCGATGTTGTCTTTATAACGACTACCGGGATCAGCTAACAGTCTAAATTTTGGTTGTTCTTCGACAGGAACAGGCTCCCAACCTTCACGGAATTTGGCCGTGTAGTTACGTGGGTCTGCGGTGTTCAGTGTCGAAACACGAATCCAGCGATAGCTATAGCCTGGCTGCTTGTCTGGCTCAGGCAATAATTCAGGTTGTTGCCACTGTTTAGGACGTTCCTGTACCGCACGTGTTTCTAACTCGCGTGTGAGTTTGTTATCAGCCATTTCGGGCCTCCAATTCAAGTTGAGCCTTAACATATTGTTCAGGCGTTAAACCAAGCTTTCTTGCTATGTTCACCTGGCTTTGTTTTAGCTTGACCTTGTTTGAGGATGTGCTACGAACCGCCGGTGCCACAACAGTACCGAGTTTTGTACGGCCTTGTTCGGGTTGACTCTCGAACTTATCCGAGAATCGTTTGCGTATTGTTTTGTCCAATTCGCGGTAATAATCGTCAGAACCAACCTCTACTCCTACGTCTCTAAGGTCTTCGTGTAGACCTAGAGCAAAGGCCGTCATACCTCGATCCTTTCCAAACCAGCGGTTGCGGTTTTGCCACGCCACTGCTTTATTGTCTGGTTCTGATATGTACGGTGCAGGTTGCTGCACATTTGTAGGTTGTACAACAGTTTCGTTTTCTTGTAAAGAAGGCATCCGGAAATTTTTTGCCTGCATCAATTTGATGTTAGCAACTTGTAACGCCTGCTGGGCATCTACAATCTTATCCGTGTCTCCCATATCATAAGCTTCTTTGTATGCACGTTGAGCCATCTTTAGCTCCATATCCGCATTGCTTTGGATAGTCGTTACATACTCTTTCTCGCCATTGCTAAGAATTAGCTTAACGCGTTTATTCTCTTCTAATAGCCGCTGGGCCAAGGAAATAGCCTCGTGCTGCTCCCGTATAGCTGATTCTTTTTCTCGGCGCTCATCGTGCCAAACCTTACGCATTTGCTTAAGTTTTGTCTTGACGTTATCGTCGTACTGGTCAAGCTCATCTTTTTCCAGCTCTTCAACCAAATTTTTTGGCAGGGGCTGACGGCCTCGATCTTCTGCCGGCGCATCGTCCTCAATTTCAATCTCATATTCAACATCTGAATTTTTAATTAAATCATCATCTTGGTCTTCGTCCGGAAACTTATAATCTGTATTGTCGTCTAAAGGCATTTTGTACTCCTTTATTTACGTTTAATGCCGCGAGGATCATCAACGATGGCCTCGACAGAATCATCATTAATAATACGGAACTCACGGCCACTTATGACCAAGCGGGAACCGGTATGGGGGCGCACCAATATAAAATCACCTTTCGCACACCACGGGCCTGTGGGAAATTTTGCCTTGTCTTTGTAACAATCAGGCCCAAGATCAACAACAAATAAAACCGTTGTAAGCGCTTCTTCGGTACGTAAGGTTTCATCAGCCTTAAGGAGACCACTATCTTCAAACTCTTTTTCTGCCTCTGGTATGGCACAAAGAATCCTATAGCCCGAAGGTTTAGGCAGTAGTTTCCCCTTTTCCTCTGATGTTGCTTCAAAGTTATGAGACCCAACTACTTGAGGGTTGCTGGCGTCTGTAGCCAACAAGATGGCACTAGTCATCCGAATTCTCCATTTTGTTTTTTAGGTCTAAGGTGTAGCCCCGCATAGTAAGTAGACCCCTAATCTCACCACACAGTTTTTTATATTCTTCATAAGAATCAGCTCGTCCTTCCGCCAAAAATTCTTTTAGCTGATCTATTCTTTCATTCGCTTGTTGGATGAGAACTTCAAAAACGTCCATCATTCACCTTTTGATTGTTTGTTTTGTTGTGCCCGCATTTGTACTCGTTCTTGCATTAGACGAAGTTGCTCTTCATTACTCTTGTTGGAGAGTTGCTTAAGAACATCAACACCCGCACTCATCATCCGGCCTTCTTTATCTGCGCTCATTTGTACTGACGTTTTGAGTAAGTCCATTTGTATGCGCTTAGTATCGGTTGCTTGCTGAGTTTGAATCCGCTCGCGCTCGATTTGCTGCTGTGATTTTTTAAGCTCAATATCAGCGAGATCCTTTTGCGCTTTGCGTTGCTGATCGGCTTGTTTAATTTGTATCTCTTGCATCTGCATTTGAACAATTGGATCTTGTTGCTGCTGTTTGGCTTGCTGCTGTTGAATTTCCTGCTGGTTTTGTTGCAGTAATTTCTGAGCTGCTTGCGCCAACAAAGGGGACAACCGTGCTTCGACTTCTGGGTCCATCGGCGTTTCTTCGCCGTTTTCGTCCTTCTGTGGTGGCAGGGACATACCCAGTTGTTGCTCTATTTGTTTGCGATACTCGAAGCCTAAGTGTTCATTAATATGCGCCATCATTGATGCAGACATCTGCTGCGCCATTGGGTTTTGCTGAAGAATCGCTTGAATCTTAGGATCTTGCATTGCCGCCATGTGGACAATAATGTGTGACTTATGGTCCTGGGTAAGGAAAGCTTTGACTGGTTTACCCGCCAAGATGTTTTGGTTTTCCGATATAGGGTCGGTCGGCTTTTGATCCTCATCCATAGGGATAAGTTTTTGCGCGTCCTTAATACCGAGTACATCTAGCATCTGTCGGTGTAACAAAGGCAAGTTGTACAACTGCGGTGCGCCCTGAGCCAATTGCAAAACCGCTTGGTACTGTACGATCTTCTGCGCCATTGTGGCGGCGTTAGGATCGCTAACCGGAATAACATCTACATTATCGTAGTCGGATTTCTTGGCTCTACGGTCACCTTCAGTTGGCTCATAGGAATAGTCTTCTGGCGTGTACTCAGCAATAATGTGCTTTAAAAGACCAAGCTCCTGCTTCATAGAGTAATGAACACGCGCTTGAATGGCAGACATATTCTTAAGTGTTCGCTCCAGAATAGCTAGGGTTGTACCCACTGGAGCTTGCGCCGACATATCACTAATCTGCAAATCCGTAGCATTAGCAAATCTGCGACCTTCTTCAATAATCTTATCCATCAAGCTAGCCAAAACTTGGCTTGGCTCTTTATATGGCAAAGGAAGTAAGTTATCTTTGAGGGTGCCAGAGGCTACATCTACGTCACGCCATTCGCCTGGAGCAATCGGTGTGTCGTCACCTTTCACTCGCATACCACGGGTTTTGAATCCGCCCGGCAAATTAGACAGCGTGCCTGCGTCAACTAACTGACGGATAAGCGAAGTGCCTGATTTAGCAAAAGCGCCAATCAAATGAATTAGGCCAAAGCAATAGAAGCCAAAGCCTGGCACATATCCATAGTGTACAAAGTGCTGGCGCTTCTGGTGGTTCTTGTCTTCAGGCTCCCAGTTACGGCGGATAGCCAGAACCTCGCTAGAACCTTGTTCGATAGTGACAACGTAAGGAAGGGCAATACCCGTAGTCTCACCATCCTTATCTTTGTCCTCGTAACCTTTTAGGTCGAGATCAACATTCATCTCAAGAAACTTGAACCGATTATCCGACGTAGCCCTAAAGCCCATCTTCTCGGCAATTTTTTTCTCAACCTCATCTAATACATTAGCAGGCTCGCCTAAGTCTATGTCGCGCCAGAATCCAGCGGCTTGTAGCTTACGAACCTCGTTCTCAGTTTTACGCATAACGTGCGTAATACGCGGCGAAGACTCTAGATTAGAAGCGCCGTACGGCACAACAATGTCTTCTGCCGGAACGAAGATGGACACCTGACGATCTAGACTTGGGTCAAAGTACACCTTCTTAAATGCATTACCAGCAAGTCCCAAGCCCCATAACATACGCTCATGCTCAGGGCGATATTCTTTCATTACGTCGGTCAACTGATAGTTCATATCCTCCTGAACTCGTTTGGCCGATTCTTTCTTGGCGGGCGTTTCTTTGCCAATAATCTGTGTCTTAACTGGCCCCGCCGATGGGAAAGTTGCCATCATGGTTTCAGATTGGAACTTAACTAAAGCCTCAGACAGCATGGGATGGTACACACCACACGCGCCTTCCCACGGCTCACTGCGCTCTTCAATCTTCATTCCCAGTAACTCAAGACCGTCTACATAAGTCTGCATCCAGTCTTTGCGGCTATCTATGTCATCCTCAAAATCGCCGCTCAACTCACTAGCAATACTTTGCAATACATCTTCACCTAAGTACTCTGCCAAGTTAGCATCAAAATCATCTTCCGACTCTTCGTCTGGCACAATCTCAATCTCCAACCCATCCACACCAATCGTTACGGAATCAGGGTTTTCAATCTCAATCTCAATCTGAGACTCAGCGATTTCATCACCCATCAAGTCTTCCATGCCCGCTGGGGCAGCATATAAGGATTTTTCAATTGACATAACTTAGTCCTTCAATGTCTCTGCAAAGTTCATTAAATGTTAGCCCTCTGTCTTCTTCCAAAAACTCAAGGCTAAAAAGGTATCTTGGCTTACTGGTATTTAATACCATGTGTGGAACTTGCGTGTTAAATGCATAGTACATGTCTGGTTTATACCTTAGCTCTTCGGTATCAAATACTACCCCAGGTTCTCCAGCTATAAATAACGTACGGCTATCCCCATCATCCTCAATTAGCATATTTAGCCCGACCTTACGATCAGTATCTGAATGCCAGTTGTAACAAGTGTTCGGGTTCATCCGTAAAATTCCTGCATGAAACTTACGTATCCTAGCCAAATTCATAATGAATGAGTCTAGCTTTAATATGTAGCCAGGTACAGGGGTTACGACAAAATTATAGTAAGGAACCCACTGATCGTCTGGCGTTAACTTTGCATGTAACAATAAAGTCTTGGATATTAAAGACTCACTTTCAACTAACGCATAAGGTTTTGCCATAACTAGTCTTCAATTAAAGATGCTGTTCCAGTAATGTTATTTTTAACCTGACTCCAATCGTGCCCAACGAATGAAGGTGGAACACCATTTAGCCATTTTTGCATAGAAAGGAAACAACCACCTTTTTTTCCAAAAATTCCCCCGTGCCAGCTTTCGTCTACATTATCCATATTAGTAGTACGCCGCTTTCCTACGAAAATTGACAATTTCATCCTGCTCATCAGATGCTAGCCGCAAAAACCCGCCCTGCCTAAATCTGATTAGCGCCTGCACCCCGGAATCAACTAAGTCGTCATGCTCCGCATTTGGAAATCGTGCAAATTCTTCAATAACCTCATCAGCCCAGCGCGTTTCTGGTGCCCATACTTTACCTGAACTAAATAAATCCGTGACGCTATTCAAACGAACGAACTTGTCGTTGCCACGGGTAGGGGTAAAGTCCTGCACCATCACGCCCATGCGCCGTAGCTCCAAAATTAACGGTGTTCCGGCAGCTTTTGCCTCAATAATGCAGCTATCTGGCTCCCATTCATCGTAAAACTGCTTGGCCGCCACTTTTAAATCAGGAAATTCCACCTTATCCTTCCAAGAATCTAGCAAGATGATGTGGACATCCGACTCATTCTCGTTTAAATAGAATACCCCCCACGTAGTACACGCCGAATAGTCAGCCCGCTGGCTTTTTGTAAACGCCGTGTCCCAGCTTTGGATAATAAACTCACACCTTGGCGGTCTTTCCTTCTCCCACCGACGCCACCACTCACGTTTTACTATGGCACCTTCATCGCCAGTAGGTTTTTGCTGGTACTGCGCATTCCATTTGAACGACGGTAACTCTTCTTTCAGCGCCGTTAGCTCATCTATAGACCAAAACTCAGGCCAAAGAGAATTGCCCGACGGCAAAATAGCCGGTAACTCTATAACCTCCCAATCCGCCAAGTCATTCTTAAGCACACGCCCCGTTAAGTCCTTGTCAGACCATCTTGTATTATGGCTTACTAGTCCGTTGGCTATGAAGTTCTCAGTCCGCTCAATCTCAACATCAAATACCTCTTCATAACCATAAGGTGTTACATCTGTAATCTCTTCAAGAATTATCTCGTAAGTATTTTGCGGCACTGAGCAAGATCTTGTGGTATGAGCGTGTTGCTTGGCATGGGGCACAAAGTCCTCCCGGTCTTGTTTGTGCTCGTGCGGGTCTTCCACAGTCCTTGTTGCTACAAGTAACATTCCCTCCTTTAGGTCTTTCAGTCGTATCCATTGCCGTACTCCATTGTTATCAACAAGAAATGGATGTCTCTCATTCGCATAAACAATTTTACCAAAATTCGTTGTTATTCTATATGTAAAATCAAAACCATTTGACTGCCAATTAAGTACTTTAGATGTTGTTATTTTTCCACTGTCATACGTAGCAACCTCATCCCCGACCTTAATGCTGCGTAGCTCTTTCTCCAACCCATTGGCCAACAAAACACGCGTATCGCCTGTCATACACATAACTAAAACTATGGCCCCGCCAGGCTGAAGTCGCTGACGAGGACCAGACGTGTACCACTCATATACAGAATCAAATACCCCAGGGTCACCCTGTGCTTGTCTTGCTTCTTGCTCTGAGTGTGGGTCATCTATTATCAATAGATCCGCACCCTTACCCGTTACCGTACCACCAACACCAATAGCAAAGTAGTCGCCGCCATGACTAGTAGCCCAACGACCAGCCGCCTTAGAATCCGCCCGTAGACCTACACCCGGAAACATCTTTGTATATATATCACTACCCACTAAGTTACGAACCTTACGACCAAACCCCACAGCTAATTCCGCCGTGTTAGAAGTCTGGATAACCTTCTTATTAGGATACCTACCCAAAAACCACGCCGGTAACAAATAACTGGCAAACTCAGACTTAGTGTGCCGAGGCGGCATATTGATAATCAACCGCTTTAACTTACCCTCAGCAATCTCCTCAAACTTCTTCGCCATAAGAGCATGATGCCTCCCATGTATAAACCCCGGCCACATTTCTTTCACAAACGCCATAAAAGACTTCTGCGCCTTCTCCCTAACAATCGCCTCCCGATACTCCGTAACCTGCTGGAATAACTTTTCCTGCTCCGCCGCCGGTAACTTATTGATTAGCTCGTCTAAATCCATTAAAGCAAACTCTCCACTGTTATCTTATATAAAGCACTACTCCAAACCCCTGAAGTTTATATACACCGGCCTAACAGACCTAAAACTCCCCTTTACCCTTTTCAATACACCAATCTTCACCAACCTATCTATTATCTCGCTCGTGTTCCCCATCCCACTCTTCCCACGAATCCTGCATATATCCCTAATGCTAGGACCAAACCCATAAACCTTCCACCACTCATCAATAATCAAAAATACATCCTTCTGCACTGGCGTCATATCCATACCTATACATTCTTCAAACGTCTTATCACAACGCCTAGCCTTCATCTCTAAATTAATCATCACCCTACTTAAACTCTTTTCCATATATCCCTAGTGTAAATTCTTACACTAAATAGTTGTCAAAAATTCCTTCGTGTAAGTTCTTACACAAGCGAAGTTTTGATAACTAATTGTCTAATCAATAATATTCCAAGTGTAAATTCTTACACTAAATAGTTGTCAAAAATTCCTTCGTGTAAGTTCTTACACAAGCGAAGTTTTGATAACTAATTGTCTAATCAATAATATTCCAAGTGTAAATTCTTACACTAAATAGTTGTCAAAAATTCCTTCGTGTAAGTTCTTACACAAGCAAAGTTTTGATAACTAATTGTCTAATCAATAATATTCCAAGTGTAAATTCTTACACTAAATAGTTGTCAAAAATTCCTTCGTGTAAGTTCTTACACAAGCAAAGTTTTGATAACTAATTGTCTAATTGATAATATCGTCTTTTTCTAAAAATATATCCCCCCCGGGGGTCCCATTCTCAAAAGAGGTGGGGGGGTCTTTTTTAAAAGGCTTATCGGAAAAAGCCTGGGATTGTTCGAGTGGAATACTATGTATAGACAGACTTACCTCAGCCCCCATATCTAGGGGGTGGGGGGGTTCCCCGTCACCCTGCGGAATTTCATCCACTTCATCCACTAGTTCACCCAGCAAGCTATTCACTTCAGCCTCGCTACCAGTGTCGCTGTTAATAGTGATGCCCCGAAGCTGTTCTAATATCTGCTTGCGTATATCGCCCGAATCCTGCACTCGCTCTATCCTCTTCGTTTCTCTAAAAGCATCAACGCCGACAAGCTGCCCGATTGAGCGTACCGCCTGCACTCTAGTGGCGCCCTTTTCGTCGGGGTTTGTAGCGATAGACGTGAGGGTGGAAATGACTATAGACCGCAGTCCTTCAGCAGAATGCAAAGCGCTTAGTCTATTCGCTTGCTCTATCCGAGCGATTTCAAGTGCGATACCGGCATGGCCCTTAAGCGTATTCGCGGCATTTCCGACGGCTCGTGGCTTTGCGCGTGTTTTATATGCGGCACGATATGCATCAGACCCCGTTTCCCCTCTTGCAACTCCTTCAGCGAATAGGCGCTGTTTATGTGTGAGCTTGCCCTTGGGGATTCTCATAGCTCGCTCTATGTCTTCGTTCTTGACTATTTGTTTGATAGTGTCTCTCTTCATGATCTGTGCCGATGCTCTCTACGTTCGCTGTCCTTCTACTGCGCGAATCATACCGGAACAAATAGGGAAAATCAATCGATGGCACGATACGCGATAGATATATATGTGAAACACTGTATTGTAAAGCACTTGACTCATGTATTGCATCCGTCTAATCTCTCTCTCATGGAATGCACTAATCCCAGTGCAGTAAACCAAGAGAACTGGAGCTACAAAATGACTGAAAACCCAATTGCGCGTTCAGTGCTGGTCTTCCGGCACAGCGGAATCGCTAAATTCATCGGCAAACGTCAAATTTCTGCAATGCTCGCCGGGGCGCAGTCCGAAGAGGGCCAATTCTTTATCGACAAAATCCGCGAACTTTCCGAAATTGTCGCCTTAATGCCGATGCTCTACGAGCAGGACGGTCTGGGCAATGCTGCCATTGTCCACCTACATTACTTCAAAAACAGTGCTGACTGGTATATCACCGAGCGCGATAACGTGCTGGGTGAACCACAGTATCAGGCTTTTGGCTTGGCCGATCTGTTCGGTGATGGTGGTGAGTTTGGCAACATCAGCATTCAAGAACTGATTGAAAATCATGTCGAGCTTGACTTGTATTGGACACCTAAAACGCTTGGCGAATGCCGCAAGGCGGAAGCCTAAACCCGCCCTTTAACCATTTAGGAGAATGACACATGACACACACACCACCGGAGATTGACATGACACAAAAACTCACAATTGAAACGTCGACCTACGACTACATCCAAGACCCAGCACATGGCTGGATTGTTGTTCCTCTCGCCGAAATCACCCAGATCGGCATCAAGGGCATCAGTTCTTACAGCTATCGCAAGCATGGGCTGGCGTATCTGGAAGAGGATTGTGATGCTGGCCTGTTTCTTCGCGCCAAGGAAGCGGCCGGTGAATCCTACACTCTGATTGACCGTCATCTCAACCATGACGCGCCTTGCCGTAACTTTTCCCGTTTTATCGACTAAAACATTATTGCGCTATCGGATGCGCTTAAGCCTTACTCAGACAAACACACCACCGGAGATTGACATGAACGCACATATTGAAACAAACCGCGCAAAAGAACAGGCCGGCCTGCAAATGTCCAGCATCCGGGATATGCTCGCTGCCGTGAATTGTGACTATGGACGTCTTGAGGACCTGCGCGAGGAACTGGCCGATTTGGAATCAGAAGCAAACGACGATACAAACGTGGTCAGCATCGAAGCCCGCGAATTTCTCGCCGACTGGCACAAGGAAAACGACGAAGAACTATCCGACATGGTGGCCGCCGCCGGTGACTGCGAAGGCGAAGAGTCAGCACGCGCACGCATACAAGAAGACCCGTTATCCATACAAGTCCGCTCTGGCTGGTACACGCCCGGTGACTCAGATGTTAAACCCGGTGAATTTGAAATTTTGCTTTGCACCGGTGGGCCTGCCGTCCGAATCAGGGGCGATCTGGACGACCACGGGCAACCGACGCGGGCATATCTGCAATATCAGGATTGGAACACGCCTTGGACTGACTATTATGAGAGCGGAGCCGGTGCTGACCTGCTGGAATACGCCACCCACTTTTTCTACGGCGAATGAGGAGCCACTCCCCGATCGCGCGGGGTAGGCCCTTATTACTACTGCCACACACACACACACACACACTAGGATATCAAAATGTTCACAATTGAAAAACACACTGGTTCATTTGGTGGCGCTAAATTCCGTATGCAAATCAAGGCATTCAAAACGTCGGATGCTATGCACGCGTTTTTAAGCAGCCAATACGATAACAATTGGAGCGAATCACGCAAAGGCTTAAAAGCCGGAATGTATGCGATTGCAGGTGGCGCATGGCATAACGTCAAATCGCTTGACGCGCTGGTGCTCGCCCACATTTAGCCTCACTGAGAACGCCTCGACGGCGTGCTATCGGGGATGCTATTTCGTATTTTAAATTATGCGCCTACGGGTGCGAAAAGGAAAATTATGCTCAAGCTTTCAAAAGCCCACCTGCAGACGATACAAATTGACGGAACTACATTCATGAAAGTCTATCAAGATCACGGCTTTGCCACCCGCCGCGCGTATTTAGAATCTCTTTGTGAAGAATATCCGCCTGAAGCTGTGTACGCATTAGCAGACCTTTTGGGGCCATTAGAAGATTTCGACGGCTTGGTCACTGGCTTAGAGGAATACTGTGGCTAAAGCATAAACACACTGAATTAATACTTAAGGGAACTGCTATGAAAAAAACACTCGAGGGAAAAACAATGAACACTATTTCTATCAATGGCATTGACTACGTCCGCGCTGACACAGTGCAACCGCTAATCAAAGGTAGCCGCGCGGTAATTGTGGCTGACCGTGGTTGGATTTTTGCAGGCGATGTAACGCGCGAAAATGGGCGCATTAAATTGTCTCGTGCAGTTTGGGTATTTAAATGGGAATCAATCGGTTTTGATGGAGTTATCAATGAGCCAAAAAACAAGAATGTACTGATTAAACCGATGCTAAATGATGTGGACTTGCCCGACGGCGCAGAGATTTTCTGCGTCCCCGTCGACGATAACTGGGGACTTTGATGTTTAAGCCCATCGGCAACGGCTACGGCTACGGCAACGGCTACGGCGACGGCTACGGCGACGGCTACGGCGACGGCTACGGCGACGGCAACGGCTACGGCAATGGCGACGGCAACGGCAACGGCAACGGCTACGGCAATGGCGACGGCACAGTTTCACCGAACCGATTAAGGAGAGACAAATGACTAACGAATTTAACCCCGATTGGGCTTCGATGGCTGTGATGGTTGAAGAACAACAACGCATGGCAGCAGAGATTGAGGCCTTAAAGCGCCTATTGGACAATGCGTTTAGCCCGCAGCCGGTAGCGTGGATGATGACCAATGCCATTGGCAAATCCTATTTCCGCAAGAAGCCGCAGGACAAGGTGTTTAACCCGCAGCCGGTTTACACCCGTTCGCAATCTCCGTGGATTGAGTTTACGGAACAAGAAGTAGACCAGTTCCACAATTGGAAAGATTGCACATGGTCAACCAACGAACTGGTGCGCCATGTAGCGGCGGCATTGAAGGAGAAGAACAATGGCTAAGCTAATTGATTTTCCTGTTGGCCTCCATGAAGGTGAGACGCGCCTTGAGCCCGTTACAGACACGCAGGCGATGCTCCTGAGATGGTTGCCGCCAACTGGTGCGCCGACGGCGTGCGCGCAAGAGGCAACACATGACTACAGAAGAACTGATGAAGCAGGCGCCGGCGTACCCAGAAGGCGATGTGGTTGGCCCTTGCGTCTGCGGTAGTTGGCCCGGCGGGAAATGTTTAAAGTGCCCTTGGGTTGAACAGGCAGAGAAGGCAGAGATTGAGGCTAAGTTAAAGGAGAAGAACACATGAACGACCGCGAACTGATGCAGCAGGCGTTAGATACGCTTAAGCATTTGTGCCTGCATTCAAGGGCAATTGCTGGTTACGACGGGGAAACAGTTCAATCAGGAGTTAACGCAATAAAAAAGCGACTTGCGCGTACTGATCGTGAATGGCAAGGGCTGACGGATGAGGACATTAAAGAAATAATTGGGCCGTGGGGCGCTACGCCCATCAAGGGATACACAAGAAAGTTATTTGACCAGATAGAAGCCAAGTTGAAGGAGAAGAACAAATGACCACAGTAAACGAAAAACTGGGAGCGGCGCAACGCGAAAAGTATTGGGATGAGCGCGATATTAACGAACAGACTAACGCATTACGTTACCAAATTATTGAGCTTACACAGAAGCTAGACGCTGCGTGCAGAATACTAGAAAAACTTATGCTCCACAGCCATGCGCTTGACGGTGCATTAGTTGCACCACTGGATGCGCATGAACGATATCAGCAGTCTCAAATGCCAACATCCATAAGGTTGAGCCATGATGACAAAATCTAAAGCGCCGCGCGGGCAAGCTACAGTAAGCACACGAATAGTGCAGGCGGCAACGGTATGAAAACCACACTAAATAAAATTCGTACTAAGAAACCCTGCGCCTATGGCTGGCAAAAACTTCTGGCTTACTTAGGTAAGAGGAAGGCTGACGACGAGGCACTAAGTATCATCACCATACTTGACAGCAATGGGCTGGACGATGCCCTGTGGTGCTTACGAGCAGTCGAAAACCATGACCGCGAAATTAGACTCTACGCGGTGTGGTGCGCTAGGCAAGTGCAACACCTGATGACAGATAAGCGAAGCCTTGAGGCGCTGGATGTTGCCGAGCGGTTTGCCAACGGGTTAGCTACCGCTGATGATCTAGCTGCTGCGAGTGATGCTGCAAGGTCTGCGATGGCTGCTGCAGGGGCTGTGAGGGGTGCTGCGATGGCTGCGGTGGCTGCTGCAGGGGCTGTGAGGGGTGCTGCGAGTGCTGCTGCAAGGTCTGCGATGGCTGCTTGGGCTGCTGCGTGGGATGCTGCGTGGGCTGCTGCGTGGGATGCTGCGTGGGAGGCTGCGTGGTCTGCTGCGGGGCGTGCTGCGAGGGATGCCCAAGAAAAACGCCTGCGTGAAGTTTGCGCCGCTATCAACGCTGCCATAGCGCAGGTGGAAACGGTATGAAAACCACACTGAAAAAGTTTTTTTAAATATGCTCAGGCAACTTGCGAAGCCTGGGCTAAGTGATTTTTTAAAACACGAAGGGGAAACAATGTCAGCTATAAAGAAACACCGACCGGATCACGTGCTTGAGCGAAATGAATATCTCAGTCGAGTGCATGAGTTTTGTCACAGAGGCGAATCTTTGCCTCAATCGAAGCTGACAGAGGAAAAAGTTTTGTTAATCCGTAGTGCGGCACTTCAGCGTAAAAATTTACAAAAATACATTAGTGACAATTTATCTGCTAAGGCTTTAGCCAAACAATTTAACATTACTGAAAGCACAGTTGAAAAAGTAACACAGCGTTATAGCTGGATCCACATATGAGCAGAATACCTGAGCTTAATTCTAGCGTACTGTACCTACTTGGTCCTGATATACACCCGCCACCAGTCAGAGCTTTGCTGGCCGCACCAGTACCGCGCATTGCATTAGAAAATCCAATAGGTTGTATTTCCACAAAACAAGGAATCGCAGACGCAATGGCCGATCAATGGCTTAACCAATCGGAGATCAGACGAATGAAAACAATAACAGAAATGGTAAGCGAGTCCGAAGAACTAGCTGAAGATTTTTTCTACTCGGACGACGAGCGCGAAATTCTATGGGAGCCGTTCGAGGATTACCCGCCAGAATGGATAGCATACCAAAAGCACAAACTGAGCGATCTTATATACGACGCAATGGTTTGGGCACTATCTGACTTGAAAGGAATGGACACTTGACCTGTACCTGCAAAACCCCACGCCCCTGGCAAATTTTGTCCACTTCACAGACCAAGACCCTGTGGCTCATGGCCAACAAGAAACTGAGCCTCTTCATCCCACTGATGGACGCGAAGTTAAAAGAACTTAACCACGAAGGAAAACCATGACTAAATTCCCTGCTGAAGAAAAAATCAGGCACGAACACGGCTACGTTAATGACCATGACCTGCTAAAACTCAAACGCTACAAGAAATTCTATGTAGACCTTTGCGTCATGGGCGAAACCATGACCCGCAAAATGGCAAAAGTACCCCTGAAGAATAAAAAAACCGCCGAATTTGAAGCTTGGTACGTCGATCTCATTACAGGAACCATGTACCACTGCAAAACCCTGCGCGGCAATAGCCGGTTAATTCAGGTAGAGCGCGTTAGTGAGGCGAAATGAGCCTATACGGCCAATACATGCACAATTTTCGTCGTGCTAAGTGTTTTTATGCCAGCCACTACCGGCACCGAGCATTGCCCGAGTCAGGCTTTGGGTGAACGAAAACAAACCGATCCGACGCTCGCAATCATTGGCATCCTCACCCTCAACATTAGAAATCCAGATAGGCCAGCCAATTGCTTCCGCTGCGTGTTGACCTGTCTGGCTCTTATCATTATCAGCAACCACTAGTCCGGTTTCTAGTTTAGATGCTACCTTAACCATGTTACCAGCAGAAAAACATACGTGTAGGTTATACCGCTTCTTTAATTGCTTCATCGCCGCACGAACGGATAGCGCGGTGGCATATCCCTCGCACACGATATTGATTCCGCGATTGTCAAAATTAAATGATGCGCCACCCATCTTCTGCCCGTATAGAAACTTCTTGGTACCATCAGCCCATATCTGCTGAATACCAACCAGACTCTTGTGCAGGCGCATCGGAATCAGAAGCACAGGCTTTCCCTCGATGTACAGAACATTACCCTGCTCATCTGGAAAACCTTTGCTAATCAGGTATTCATGCGTACTCATCCCGCTCTCATTCAGCATTACAACGGCCTTGTGGACGGCGGCCACCTGTAATTTCTTTCTATCCTGATCCGCTTTGGTCTGCGACATAAGCAAAACCTTAGAGTCAGGATAATTTAAAATATCCTTTGCATCAGCTTGCCAGACAGACACGACCGAATGAATAGCATGGTTCTGCACAAACCCATGCGTGCCAAGAAACTTGACCGCGCCATTCCGAGAACGAGGATGATCCTCAGTAGGGTAACGCTTCCACACCCCTATTGGAGGTAAGTCGTGGATGATTACCCCATGCGACCGACAGAACCCTACAAAATCCATCACTCGTCCTCAATAATTTTAGCGTGCTTGGAAAAAGTATATACATTTTGCTATGTTGTTTTACACATCAAGCAGATCATTTCATCTTTTACTTTGTTCTTTTCCCTGTGCATCTCAATGATTGATATGTCACGCACTTTGCAAATAGGGCATCTATCTATACGACCAACCATTTTATTTCCTCTCAGATTTAATACTCTTCAAAAAGTCTTTTAGTTTCTTATCCATGAACCGCTTTGTTTCTGGCAGAACCATCGCCGGTGTATCGTCCCGCAATGACTTAGGCCATACGCCAAACTTGTCACGATACAGATGAGATGCCCTGCCCTTAGACCAACCTTGATACCGCATCAACCAGATCATTTGATTCCAGAATTCCTGCTTACTTTCCCGCGTGCCTCCCGATGTCAACTCCTGCATCTCGCCCTGAACCTGAATCACCAGGTTATTACGCTCCAGAACATGCCCGCAGTTGTAGCAAGTATCGCTACCCGCAGTCCACAAAGCGCCACAGGCCGAGCATTTACTTTCTTTCTTCTCTTTCTGTGTCGGTTCTGGCTTGGCTTTCTCAGCGCCGTCCTTTAGTTCCTTAACGCCGTCCTCGAATAAATTGTCCCAATCATCCTTGAATCGTAAGTAATTCCCGCTGTGGTCAAGCCATATAGCGAAAGGTTTGGATTCTGGATTGGCCTGATTAGACCGCATGACCCTACCCATTTGCTGGATGTGGGACGAGAAAGATTTAGAGAACGGACGAGCAGACACGCCGATCTTGACGTACTCATTATCAAAACCCTTGGTCAGGATGTCGCAGGCGATCAGGCCGATGATGCTAGAGTCTGGCTTAGCAAAGTCTTCAATGACCTTACGCTTCCACTCTTCGTCATCCTTGTAGCTCAGACTGATGAAGTTATATCCTGCCTCTTGGAACTTCTCGCTGAGGTTTGCTGCATGATCTACACCGGCGGCGAACACAAGTGTTTTTTCTGGCTTGCCAAATACTTCGCGTGTCTTTTTTGCCCACTCACTGACAACATCGCCCGTTATCCTGACGCCGCGCTCGGTGGCCGCCGCCGTGCTCCACTCACCAGCAACCTTTTTCGCGCCCTGCATGTCCACTTCTTTGGCGATGAAGACACGTAGCGGTACTAACGAACCCTGATCTACTAGTTGTTTTGTTGTGATGGGAGAGACAACATTAGAATATGTTCTGGCCAAACCCTTTGTGAATGGGCTGGCTGATAGACCGACAACCCTGATATGCGGGTTATTCTTGATAAAGTCGATTGTTGTCTTGCGTTGGGAATGACATTCATCGATTACCAAGAGGTCTAGACCTGGGAAGGAGCCGCGCTTCTCTAGCGTTTGTGCAGAGCAGACCTGAATGGCCTCATACGGACGATAGCGCCAGTGTCCAGCCTGTAAGACACCATGATCTACCTTGTACTTGTCTAGGCGAGCACTTGTCTGATCGCATAGGACAATCCGATCTAAGATCATTGCGGCCTTGCTGCCCTTCTTTCGCGCCGCGTCGAGCATTGCTATTGCAATCTCAGTCTTACCCCCACCTGTACCTAAGTATAGTAGCTGTGACTTATGACCCGCTGCGAACCCTTCCCTAAGCTTTTGTATTGCATCCTTCTGGTATTGCCGTAATTCCAGTGCCATTTAAATCTCCTGCCGGAACACCCTCCGGCTTGGGTAACTCATTATGATTTCTTCTTTTGGAATGAAAGAATTTGTTTCTTTAACTCTGCATTTTCCCTGACAAACGTATCGCGTGAAAGCTTAATTTCTTTCATTTCAATCTCTAATAGCCTGATATGCGCCCGCAAGTCCTTGATAGTAGACTCTGCCATCTCTCGATCCAAATCATCTTGGCTACCCGCCATAGCAGCAGTTAGCTTATCTTGTAACTCTACATTCTCACGCTGTAATGATTCAACCGCAGCAGCTTTTGTTTCCTGCTCGATAGCATCATCATCGAAAGATGCATCAAACTCGTCGTCAGCCTCTTCTTTCGGCGCTTCTAGGCGGCTAATAACCTTATCGCCACGCTTGTAAGTAGTCTCTTCTTTATCTGCGCCAAGACTCTTCCTTACTACGGCTACAAGCGGTGCACTAACTCTGCACTGGCGGGCTATTTCGCGGTCACTCCAATCCTTCCATTCATCATCTGTAAGCATGAATGTAATTGCCTTACGCTTATCCGCAGACGTACGCGGTAGCCCGTGGTCAAAATTAGCTTGGAAACTGAAGAGCTTTGCATCCCGTGCAGTACCTTCCTTCACTATGCATTCTAGGCATGGCGCTTTTATTTTCTTAACAGCGAAGTACCTGTGAAAGCCATCAGCCAGTATGTAATCTATGCCGTCAAAGAACACGATTGCTGGCGGGAATACATCGCCGGCTAGCATGGAATCAGCGTACTCAGTAATCGTTGCATCCTTAATCTCTGCGCGGCTTTGTGTGCCAGCATCGATTTTAATTTTACCCAAGCTCAAGTTCATTACATTCCTTTAAATAGATTAATCAACACCACTTTCGTGTATTGCGTGTTCTAGGTTTAGGTCTCCCAAGGGTGATAGCCCCCACCAATGCGAAGCACAGATGGCAGTAAGGTATCTCCCTGCCCAATCTACTTATTGCTGTAGATCTAGCAAACCCATAAGGTAGCGATTCATTCGTCACAGAGTTTGTCTCACCACTTGCCTCTGAGCTTGTGTAGTACCTCGCTAACAGTCTACACGGCTTGCCATGGGGTGAACATGAGCCGATGTTTCTTCTACAGCAGCCCAGTTAGGCCCGTTACTATCGCGGTAGGTGCGCCCGGTTAACTGCCGGGAAATGTGACTTACTTCAGTGCCGCGTCAACGACCTTGCCGTGCTCAATACCAACGCGGTGCTTGATCTCAATAACGTAATACATAAAGTCTAAATGACCCAAACTAGCCATATTTGCCGCATATTCACGGCTACGCTCTGTGGCTGACTCAATGGAATCGTGAAGGTATTTGAAATGTGCTCTTGATCCGGAAGGCGAACGCAAAAATACGGCGTACTTTGAACCATCAGAAACGTGCAATTGCTGCACGGCTATTCTTTTAGAATTATTTTCGCCTTCCATACGCTCCATCCTTTTATTAATGGTTGCGAAGGCCATAAAAAAACCCTTGAGGGTTGGCTCTCCGTGTATAGACCACGTCCCTGTTCAGGGTAAGAACCAAACCTCAAGGGTTCGGAAATCATCTATGGTCTATACATTGACACGTCAATTTTAAAATAGCTCGTGGCAAAGCACAAGCATTAAATTAATTATTTTTGAAACGTAAACAGGAAAAAAAAGAGGTGCCACCTAGGACACCCCAAAACCCCGTGAAGGATCGTTGCTGTTAAAAATACTTGAGAGGAGACATCCAAAATATTCCACCCAAAAGTACCACAAACCAACCGAAAAAAAAAGTTATCAAAAAGTCGCTCGTGTAAGTTCTTACACAAGCAGATGGCCTCATAGCTATAATTACAACACATTGTTCCGGCGTGCATTAATCTATTGACTATTGCATTTTTCCGTTTTAATATAGGTACTCACCCACTCACACTCATAACAAATGCCAAGACCACATGAAGATGACCCTGAGGTATTTTTTATACATTCGCTTGAGCAGCGGAAGAAAGATGCCATGTCCCCTATAAAAGTAGCGCGGGATGAATTTATTGACACGTTTAAGCGGCAGAAAAAGAAGCAGCCTGACTTCAGTAACCCGATCACCCATGTAATTTTTAACGCATGGCTGGCTAAACAAGATGGCCGAGAGTGGTTCACGAAGGAACAGAAAAAAGATGCTCAAAACAAAGAAGAGCATTTGAAAAAGTGGTCTCAAACAATTGCTTTATCAAGAGAGAAGCAGGCCGTTGCGCGTGCCGAGGCCGCCGAAGAGCGTAAGCGTTTAGCAAGCCTAGAATATATACGCATCAAACAAGAACACAAAAGAGGTAACAAATGAGAGATGTAATTTATATAGCTGTAATTTGTTTTGGGGTAATTTTTGGATACCAGCTTGGATACCAACTTGGGACGAAAGATGGCTTCAAAGACGGTATAAAAACTACGCACACCCATGCTGCTGTAGATATATATAAACAGTGTGTGGCATGGTTCTTTGATACAAATCTTAAAGACGTTAAGAAAAAAATCTGCGGAGGAAAGCCGTCTGCAAGTAACAAAACCCAGGAAATGAGCAAATGAAAAAACTGTTGATTGCGTTGATGTTGGTGTCTAGCGCCGTTCATGCAGAAGAGTGGCTGGAGTTACCAAACAATGCTGGAGGAAAGATTTTGCTATTGACGAGTAAGTGCAAGGGCAGCGACACAGGTCTGTTAGTAATTTCCACTATCCCAAAAGGAATTAATTTACATGGCTGCTGGTATGCATTTGCCGACATGATCCACATCTCGTGGGATAGCGGCCAAGCTTCCAGCTTTGACCCAAATGAATTTACTTACCGTAAAAGTAAATGAAAAAGATTGATCCATATTGGCGGGCTAAGGTAGACGCCACCCGTACAGGGGTAATGAAAACAATTAAATCTGTTCGTGCGGGCGAAGTAAACGAGGAAGATATAGATAAGCTACAAAACTTTTGTTTATTTGCATTGGCGCTGATGCAGGCAGAAGGCCCTAAGAAGTGGGAGTTAGCTAAACTTAATGCAGAACTAATGTCTTTTATGAAGGAGGTGAAATGATTAAATATAGCCAAGCGTATGAGCGCGTTGTTGAATACCTTTGTATTGCTTGCAGGCGCATCGAGGAGGCCGCCAAGCAGGGCCAGCTATTCGAGCCAGAACCACCAGCCAAGCAAGAACAAACAAAGTTTTTTTAAAAATGCCAAGGCGACAGCCTGGCGATTGCTCGGAGGGCAATAAATGAACAACACACCTACAGAGCACTTTGAGCAGCGATGAAAAAGATATATCCGTACTGGGGGGCTAAATGTCCGTTTTAATTGGGGAAAAGAATGAAATCAGAACAATGCACCTTTTCGCAGGTCACGGCGGTGGACTGCTTGCCGACATCATTCTTGGACACAAGCCAGTTGTTGCTGTTGAGTGGGAACCCTACGCCTGCCAAGTCCTTAGAGAACGAGCAGCAGACGGATGGTTCCCCGGCCTGCGAGTGCACGAAGGGGACGTTAGCCTGTTTGACCCATCCGAGTACACCGGCTTCGTGGACGTTATTCATGCAGGCTTCCCTTGCCAAGACGTTAGCGTTGCTGGAAAGCAGGCAGGTGTATCTGAGGGAACCCGATCAGGTCTTTACCGTGAAGTCCTGCGCATCGCTGGCGTGGTACGACCAAAGTTCTTGTTCTTGGAAAACGTATCAGCAATCCTTTCTAACGGATTGGAAACCGTACTCGGAGACTTGGCCGCGCTGGGGTATGACAGCCGGTGGTGCTGCATACGTGCATCCGATGTCGGGGCACCGCATCAGCGCGACAGGTGGTTTTTGTTGGCCGACACCGACAGCGCACAATGCCAAGGAAACGAACGCACCGAGCGAGTCGAATCGGAACACGCCGACATTGGCGGCTCAAGTTGGTGGGAGTCTGAATCCGACGTGGATCGAGTGGCTAATGGCGTTTCCAATCGGGTTCACCGTCTTAAAGGATTGGGTAACGCCCAGTGCCCGCTCCAAGCGGCAACAGCCTGGCGATTGCTCGGAGGGCAATAAATGAACAACACACCTACAGAGCACTTTGAGCAGCGATGAAAAAGATAGAGCAGCCTGAAACTGACTGTAACTATGACCCGTATACAGGGGAGCCTTTAGTTGATGGTTGGCCGCTTTATTCTGGGTTGCCTCAACGTGAATGGCTAGGGTTGACATATAAAGAAAGGTGCGAGAATTATTGGCATTATTTTTGGCGAGTAAAAACCCAAAAATGGATGGGAGCTTTTATATAAAAAAGGGAGGTGCAGTGATCATACTTGAACTTATTTTGCTGGGAGCAGGCGCTCTTATTTGTTTGGGTCTTATCTGCGCCGTGTTTGCTATTGCTTTGAAGTTATTAATGGGAGAAGAAGAATGATAGGCGATGTGAACAGTTTAGAAAGGGTCATATGAAGTTAACAAACAAATTTGATCTGCCGGAAACAATCGTTAATGTATTAAAGAGGCCGCAGTACAGTCGTGGTAATAGTCATATCTCAGTGACCGAGTTACTATCAGCGCCGCAGATTGTTCAGCTACGCATAAAGCATAACGATGAACTGGAGCAGGATGCTAGTGAGATGGTCTGGTCTTTATTTGGCACAGCTATCCACAACGTACTAGAGCACGGTAAGGGTGACAACCATATCGTAGAGGAGCGCGTGTTCGTAGATCTTGATGGCTGGCGCGTATCAGGTCAGATTGATTTACAAGAAGTGTATGAGGATGGCATCGAGCTAAAGGACTACAAGATGACATCAGCTTGGTCTGTGCAGCAGGAGAAAACTGATTGGGTAGAGCAGCTAAATATCTACGCTTGGTTAATCCAAAAGGCCAAGGGTGTGACCATAAAGAGTTTGCAAATTGTGGCTATCGTTCGAGATTGGAACCGCCGCGATGCTGTTAACAAAGAGAGCTATCCCAAGGCTCCGATTGTAAAGATTGACATCCCACTGTGGGACTTTGCCGATGCAGAAGCGTTCGTGCGCGGAAAGATACATAGCCATAGCAGTGCTAGTTTGAATGCACAGATTGGTCATGATTTACCTGAATGTACGCCAGATGATATGTGGGAACGCCCTACTACATATGCTGTTAAGAAGATCGGCGGCGTGCGGGCGAAGCGTGTATTTGACACAGCGGAAGAAGCAGATGAGATGTTAAGCACGCTGAGGGATCACGAAGTTGTAGTTCGGCCTGGGATACGGATGAGATGCGCAAGCTTCTGTAACGTCAACCAGTTTTGTAAGCAGTACCAGCAATATCTAGAACAAGCTGGTCACATGATTGAATCAGGAGATTAAATGAAAGAAATTGCCGCAGCCCTAGTGAAGGCTCAAAAAGAGTTTGAACCTGCTCTCAAAAATAGTATTAACCCGCAGTTCCGTTCGCCCTATGCAAACCTTAGTTCTTGTGTAGAGGCAGTCGTTGGTGCGCTAAACAATAACGGCATCTACCTTATGCAGTTAACCGATGAACACGAGGATGGTGTCAAAGTATCTACGGTGTTTATACATGAGTCTGGCGAGCAGATATCAGCAGGTAGCCTGTTCATGCCTGCTACTAAGCAGGATGCCCAAGGGTTTGGATCTGCGCTTACCTATGCCCGCCGTTATAGCTTGATGGCAGCGTGCTGTATTGCAGGAGAAGATGATGATGCAAACCTATCCTCTAGGCCAAAGGAGTCGTCTTATGAACCGAAGCCCGCTCAGGTTAAGGCTATCCCCAAACCACCGGTTATTGAAAAAGTACAGCCAGTTGCATCTCCGCCCGTACAGACAATTGCTCCTCCGCAGAAAATGGAGGGTACAGTTGGCCAATGGCAGCTTAAGGTATCGGCGGAACCCGGTACGGACACCGAGGATTGGTCGCTAGCTATTTCAAAGTCGGTTATCTTTGCTTTAGAAATGGCGCAATCATCAGAAGATGTAACGAATATCTTTAAGATTAACCGCGTAATTTTTGACAAACTGAAAGCGATTGACCCAGTATCGTATGACATGTTGTTGAGCAAATTTAAAGAACTCAAGGAGAAATTAAATGGATAACACCCCTAAAAAAACCTACCCAAACAGTGGCCGACTGAACTATACCAAGAGCAAGATTCACCCTGATAGCCCTGATATGTACGGCGAAATATCTGTCGAGCGCGGCGTTCTGCGGCAGATGCTGGATGAGGATGATAGCGATTCGGTGACGCTTAAGATTAACGCTTGGCAGAAGGATGGTAACTATGGACCTTGGTTTTCCGTTCGTATCAACACATACAAGCCAGGTATGCAGCAGATACCACAGCAAAAGCAAGCTGCGCCAGAAGATGACAGTTCCGATGTGCCCTTCTGATGGCCGGTAAATCTCCAACGCAGCGTAGTTTGGAATACCTTCGGGAGATTGGCTATCTTCCGGAGGTAGTTGAGCGGTTTAATAGTTTTACTAAACGGAAAAAAGACCTTTGGGGTTGGTGTGATGTGATCGCCATTCGTAAGGATGAGGTCTTAGCCGTGCAAGTAACGAGTAGTAGTAATGTATCTGCCCGCATAAAGAAGATACAGGAGTCTGACACCGTAGGTCGGGTCAGGGACGCTGGGATCAGAATTGTTGTTCATGGCTGGGGTAAGAACAGCAAGGGCAAATATGTTCTAAGAGAGGAGGATATTAGCTAATGGAAACAAGCCAATTTGAAGCGGTAAAGGTTTCGATAAAGCAGGACAACACGGGGTATGTTCTTACGCTAAGGATACATCCAGACGAGCTACCAGAGGTTATCATGCGGGATTTTGTTGGCTCTAGGTATGTGGCTGTTCTTGTTCGGATTAACGATGAAGAGCGCCCGATGAACCGAGAGGATGAGTTGGGTAGGGACATGGTTAGATTTTCTGGGATGCTATGCCGTGACCCTAACTTTTGGGAGTTCCTTGCAGATGCTGGTGAAATATTCGATAAATCAGAAAAGGAAGCAACGCAATGGATAAGCAGTCGATTGAAGGTAAAGAGCCGGTCAGACATTCAAAAAAGTCAGACGGCGATAGATCAAATGATGAGGATCAAACAGGAGTTCAACGCGTGGAAAATGCAAAAAGATTAGTGCCTTACTCTCTGTATCTGCCAGAGGAAATGCACGCGCAGCTAAAGCTCAAGGCCAAAAACCGACAGGCTTCTTCTATGGTGCGCGATGCTATCACTATGATTCTTGAGGGTAATGATTACTTTACCGCTGGCTACAAACAAGCAATCACTGATTCTCTAAGAGTAGTTAACTCTAACGAAACCGTAACCGCCATATCTTTAAACGGGATAAACATGGCAGATGTTATTTCTAATGAGCTAAATGATTTGGCTCTAAAAAAATAAATTAGGAGGGGATCAAAATGCTAGTAAATGGAAGATTCATTCAAGAAAACCCAATAAAAATTGGTGTGTACTACATACCAAAAAACAAAACCACGTTAACAACAGAAGAATATTTTGCTCAGGAAATTATGCTTTCAGATTATAGCAAAATAAACAACATGTTAATTAGCACTAGATTATCGAAAGTATTTTTGTTGGTTTGTATTTTTATACTGGGCGTGGCGGTACTTGCACCATTCATTAAATTTATTGAAGAATTTCTTGCAGAGTGAGCGACAACTTAAAGACTGCGCAGAAAATAGCGCAGGACAATGGCCTTGTTTACTCTCCAGATGGTGACGCTATCCTTTGGATGAACAAGCTTTCTGATTTAATAAGACAAGAGGAAAGAGAAATATGCGCTAGGCTTTGTGAGGATTCTGCAATGGCTGAAGCGGCAAAGATTTTACGGCGACAACAACCAGACTTTGATAAGTTATACAACGAGTTCTTAATGAGGAAAGGCTGGATGACCAGACCTCAAACAGAACAAACATTTAAAGCTGGTTGGGATGCCGCTAAAACGTAACGCTAAGTAATTTGTAAATGCTATTAGATATTTCTTTTTGATAGAGATTATCTATGTATTTTAAAATCTATTACCAACAAGATTTTTATAGATGAAATCTATTAAGAAGTATATGAGTGAAGTAGCAAATGTGGGCTGCGTTCTTTGCCACCATCTTGATTACGGGCATACCCCTGCTGTTCTCCACCACCCGCGTGATGCGGTTGGTGGAGCGCAGCGGGCCTCTGATTGGCTTGTAATACCTCTTTGCCCAGAACACCATGTCGGTAAGTCTGGGTACCACGGACTAGGTAGCAGAGGGTTTTATACACGGTATAAACTTTCAGAGTGGGATCTTATGGCTATGACTATAGAGCTACACCAGAAATCAATTTCTCATTGATTTCCTTACTTCTTCTGCCTGTTGTGCCAATTGTGCAATCAGTTCTTTTAGACGATCAATTTCTTCTTTCTTCTGAGCGCCGCTCATAGTTTCGTCGTTGATAATCGCGCGTTGAACCTGGCGGATTCTAGACATGTCTTTTGATGTCTTGTCATAGAATTTAGCTAAGGCAATTTTGTCGCCCTTCTCTTCTAATATCGCCTGCATCTTTTCCGACTCGCCAATTTCTGCGTAGTGGCGCATGTCGGAATAAGCTTGTTCAATAATTTTCATGTTTTCGTAGAAGCTTGTAACGTAAGAAGACTGTGTAGCCGGCAGAGACTTTACAAAGCCTAACGATACGGTGTCAGTCCAATCCTTATCTGGATACGCACTCTTGGAGAACGGCATCATAGCGTAATGCGATGTCGCTGCAATTGTTGCGCCCATCCAGCCAAGGTATGCCTTGATTGCATAGTCTGTTTGGACAGGAGATATTTCCGTAGCCTCCGGTAAGAATACATTACTAACCTGGCTTAATAACTTTGCTAGCGGGCTAGTGTTTGTAGCTACACGCTCCCCTTTAGACAAGCGTTCCATACCAGCAGTCTCAATAGGTGAGCCTGTAAAACTATCTTTATTAGAGTACAGATCTATCAGTGGTTTAAACATCTGTGGCGTAGGGTTCATGGCAAAGGTATCTGTGAGCATACGTTTCATACTCTGTCCGAACACTTTACCTTCTGCGCCCTCGTCAAACATCTGCTCCGCCAAGCGCTCGGCTAGCGTACCAAATGCACCAATCTCAAACGGTTTTGGAATACGGATAGCCGCCTCCATACCAGGCAATCTAAACCACCAGAAATTGTCACGATCCCATTGCTCGCGCTTTTTAAACTCTTCATCATCTTTGAACGCCATGTACAGCATCAAGGAGGCCAAGACCGTCGCGCTAGTAACAATGGAAAACTGCTGGGCTTTCTGTTTGTCTGTGGCTTCTATAGGTTTACCTGTTACGGAGTTATAAATCACCCGGCCAGTCGGCATAATACCGTCGCGGCCAAGCTTGTATAAGCCCTGTATACGTGCGTTCAAGAATGGGACTACCTGCGTTACAACCCGTAGCGCCGGCCAAGAACCTTGCATAGAGAAGTCCAGCAAATCCCTGGCGTAAAAAGATGCCTCAAGATGGCTAAAGTTTTTGCCGGTCTCTGGGTTAATCTTGTTTTTTAATTGCTGATACAACGACATACGGTTAGCGGATTCAGACTTATTGCCAAGATCTTGATAAGCCTTCCATGCCCCAGCTAAGCCAGATTTAATCTTTCCTTCTGTGGTGAGGATAGTTGATGCATCCACACCAGCATCAATCAATCTCCTTACTAACCTTGCTTGGTCTCCCTCAAAAGCAGTTCCAAAATTAAAAATAGCACCGCCAGCAAGAGCGGAAATGTACTCAGGATTATTTTTGTTACTCGCTTGTAAACCTTGAGAAACATTTTTTGCAATGTTCAAGCCGATTCCAGACACGGCGGCAGATTGCACGCTGTCTCGAACAAGGTTGCGTACTTTAAACGCAGGAGATGACGTTACGCCAAACTGTAAAATGTTCTTAAAGTCACGGGCTATATCCAGAAATTTAGACTTTGGCCCCATGTAACCAATAGACATAATTGATTCTAAGAGTAGCGGGTCTACTATCTCAAAGTAAGCAGGGAAGCCCTTGTACATTACCTTTACAAGACCCTTTCCCTCTGCGGAAAAAATTCCTGGCCGAAGCTCGCCATCAGCGTAAGTAACGCCATCAATTTCCGTGCCACCCAATAGCTTCTCGTTGACATAAACTTTACCATCTTGGAATTCATAGTTGGATTTAAGGCTAGGGAACGCAGCACCAATGTCTGTTGCTGCCATAACAGTCTCTACTGCTGCATCATTTTTCATGGATGAAGACAGGATATGATTCCAGTTACGCAACAAGTTTTCCATCAAATCGCCAAAAGGTTTCTCGCCGCCTTTTAATTGCTTGGAAAAATATTTGTTAGCAAGACCAGAGGACGTACGAATGTCAGCTACCTCACCCTCTTCAACCATCTTATAAAAAGGAATGTAGTAAACATCTTTTAAGAACGTGTCGTAACCCGCCTTATCAATCAATCCTTTTTGAAGGGCAACATCCAAAACAGATCTATTTAGTCTGTTAAGTTCCTTCCTAACTTTTTCATACACTACTAACCGGCTTTCGTTACCAATTTTTCCTTCTGCTAGTTTATTGCGGTCACTTACAATATCCTTGTTGATAGAAGCTATCCGTCCTTTTTCAACCAGCGTAGCATCTCGGTTTAGGGCCAGCCAAATTAGAAAACTATTTACCTCGCCACCTATTGGGCCAAGTGCCTCAGTTAAACCTTTGGTGCCTTGTTTAATATCCAGCGCCCCGTCAGTTAGCTTTACCTCACCGTCGAAGAGAAGCCCCTCCAGTGCGCCGTCTACAGTCTTAGATAGCCGAGCCTTCATATAGGCAAGCGGGCTAATGTCCTTGATAGTCCTGTACTGGTCTGCAATACCTTGTGCAAGGCGCTGGAAGGTACGGTCCTTATACTTGTCCATCTTGTCTGAAAAGGTCTTACCCTCTGGCGAAAAGATAGGCTCAAGTCTTTTTAGGAACTCAGGATCAACGTGCTGGAATCCTTGTGATGGATCTATGCCACCCTTTTTCGTGGCTTTCTCTACACCCTTACGGATGAACTCCGGTATCTCCATTTCAGATTCAACGCCCCCCTCAGACGGGGATGTTTTACTCTGCTGCCCAGTTCTTGTACCTAAGAATGTTCCGCCTCTTTCCGTTAGCGCAGCAATATCAACAGCGGCATCACTCAGAATGTCTTCTGAAATAGCGGCAACCTGCTCTAAAGCGGTTTGATATTTAGGGTCAAGATTAAGTAGCTTACGCAGTACATCAACAAATTGTGTAAATGCACTTTGCTTTTTAGGCAAACGAATCTGAGAGATATAGTTTTGATAGTCTGGGTCAGTTAGACCCCACGTTATGATCTCATCTATATCTTTCATCGGTCCAAATTTTGTCCACGATCCTGGCATAGCTTCTTTTGCACGCATCATCATTTTAATGAATGGATGATCTTTGCCTGCCGCAACATCAACTTTAATTTGATCGTTAATCGTCTCAAGAAGTTTGGTTAAGTCTTTAATCTCATAAGAATTTTTTGGCAAAAACTGTAACTGCGTTTGGGTACTAACATGCAACAATTCATGTATGATTGTTTCGTAAGTTGTCCCAGTTTTTCTATCCGAAATTCCTTGTGCGCCAGTACCGTTCAGAAAAACTTTAAACGAAACCCCTTGTGGCCCCCAAGACATTGCGGATTTACCAGTGGTGCTGTTGCTACGGTTTGCGCCATTAAGTATTCTCATTGTCATAGGAACGCCGCGCTTATCAAACTCATTGATCCGCACTAGCATCTTCTCAGCAATAGCTTTGGCCACACTGTTAGGGGCGTTATCTACTAGCCACTGAGTTAATTTAGGCAAAGACATGCCTTTAATCTCTTTGGCAATAACCGCAGGATCTTTATCTATTACAAATTCAACACGCTCTGGCTTTTCTTTTGGCTGCTCTGACTGTACCTCTTCTTCTACAACAGGGGCAACAGTAGTAGGCTCCCCGCGTAGAGTTTGGAATATCTCTTCTATCGGGCGACTGATTGGCTCATTGCCAAACATATCGGTACCAACCTGGGTTTGCTCGTATGCCTTTTGCGCTTCTACAGCTAAGTTAGTGAGCGCGTCACCTATACGACGAGGCGCGTTCCTGTTGTTAGCGAACATACTAACTACTTCCTGCGTCAAGGGATCCATCTCAATATCACCCTGACTCGCATAGGTAGCTAGATCAACGCCTTGTCTACGAGCGTTCACCGCTAACTCGGCAGCTTTAGACACGAATTGGCGAATGTCATACTCTCCTGTACCAGAAAGATTAGACATAGCCGGTGCAGCAATAGACATCCCACGAAGAATCTGCTGAGCTTCTGGATCTGTAGCTTCGGCGTATAGGTCAATTAGCCCATCGTTTTCATATGCACGAGCAAATAGCGCGTTTGCCAGACGGATCTTGGATAACGGATTAGGCTGACCCTGCTTGTTCATTAACTGCGCTTGCTCTTCTTTCGGCATCGCAGCAAGGAAATTGCGTAGGGATCTTGGGCTAGGAGAGCCGTCTGCTAGGAACTCTATCCCTTGCAGATCAAACCGCCCCATATCAATCTTTGCTTGTTCTGTCGGCGACATGCCAAGCTGCCCGCCAACATTACCCTTGTCGGCAATATCAGGAGTAAGGGATGACTTAGGCATAATCCGAACCAACACCGGCCGATCAAAATCTTTGATTGCTTCTGAATTAATCCCGTGCGAAGGATCGTTAATTAGGTTTTGTGTGTAATCCGTATTCGTACCATTTTCATACGCTCTATTTAGTCCCGCCACCCGCCCGTTACCAGCCACTGGGCGCACGCCTTGGAATGTAGGGTCTGAATACTCAGGAATAGCGGTGCCATCAGCCAGGTTGCTAGGCGTAATAGCTTTAACATCTATTACTGCATATTGGATAGGTATCTTAGTACCGTCTGAGGCAGACACCATATCAATACGACCTAGATACTTAGGATTAAATTCAACATCACTGATGACTACCGGAGCGCCCGCGCCAAAATCTTTAGACTCAGACAGGCGATTGTAATCAGGCTCTGCCGCAATGCTAGTCATTTGCTGAATAGACGCTGGCTTAGAGCGGTCACGATTTTGAATGTCTGCGAACGACATCCCAAAGTCTTCCGGCGTACCTTCCCAGTACGTACTCATAGCCTGCACAGCTTCTTCCGGTGGTGCGGAAAATGATGGGCTTACTAATTTAATCGGTTCTTCTGGAGTAGTAGGCTCTACTTCCACAGGAGGAACAGCGCCATCAATGAGCAAGTCTGGCTCTGGCTCTGGGCTAGGCGCAAACTGTGATGATGGTTGCTTACCCTCTATCGGTGTAACTTCACCCCTATTTTGCCTTTGTAGTAGGCCAGCAGCGCCACCTAAACTACCGCCGCCGATAGCAGCCATAGCAGCAGTCTCACCTAATCCCTTAGTTAAGGATGTTTCTGGTACAACCTGTTGTAACGCTAGATTCTGGGCAAACTTAGCTGGCGTTTCCTCAACGCCCTCACTAATACTCTCTCCTATAGCGCCACGAGCACCGCCAATAAGTCTACCTAAGCTACCAGTCTTACCGGCAAAGGCTTCTTCTATAACTCTTGCGCCCGGCAGTCTCTGTGCGAGTAAAGAAATTACCGCAGCACTAGCACCCGTAGCACGAGCGTAACCGATAGCCTGACCAGCAGCTTCTGGCTCAAGCATCCCTTTATCTACTAATGCTTTATATATATCTGTATAAGTACCTGCGCCAATATCAGCGCCCTGCTGTACAGCGCCTGCGCCCACCGCAGAACTAACAGCGCCAGATACCCCTAACAATGGTTTGGCAATTCTAGCTGCGCCAAAAGGTACAAGTAGCTGCGGTGCTTGTTCTGCAAGGAAGTTAGTTATTAGCGCTGGGTCTCTTATAGTTTCAGAGAACGCAGCAGCAAACGCACTAAACTGACCAGACTTCTCCGCCTCAGAAACTTTTTCAGCGCGGGCTTTCTCACGGGCTAATAGGCCCGGAGATTTCATAGCCGTCGCTTCTGTTTGCATCTCCTTACCAATAGATGTAAGGCCGGTTTCCTCCCCCGGCTTTTCAAAGTTCCCAGTAATAAGATTAGATACTTGTCCAGGAAATTGTAAAAGCGAACCTGCTCCTGATTTTAACCCCGCACCAATGTCCGTAAATGCCTCACCCATCGTACGGTCTGTTGGCTTTTTATTGATGGATGGCAGGATTTCATTTTCAATAGCATTAACAATTGCATCCTGCGACATCGTATCTGGGAAGTCAATAAGGCCAACTCCAGGAACATTTACTCTAGGCATTTTTAATCCTTATTTAAGACCTTGTCCCGGAACATAAGTTAAAACATTTGAGCCAGCACCAGACGGTTTTTCATTAACCATCTTTTGAGCTTCGGCCATTTGTTCTTGCGGCGTTTTCCCCATAAACCTTGGGTTACGCTGTACTGCCTCTAGCGCTTGATTTAAGGTTAGACCACCTGTTTTTGCCACCCCAAACGTTGCCCTATAAGCATCTAACTTTGTAGCCTTAGGATCGTCTTCTTTCATCGATTTGTACAAGTCATTAACCATCGACTGCTGCGCTCCTGGCAATTGACCAATTTGATACGCAGCCGCAACTTCTGCTGCCTTAACTTTTGCCTGATTTTGCATCTCAAGATTCTTGAGAAGGATACCATCTCGCTTATCAGAAACGGATTGGAGTTTACTCAGCGCTTTGTCAGACCTGCCCATCCTAAATTGATTCTCTGCCAACGATAGTTCGCGGCTGGCTTGGCGTAGCTTCTCTTCGTTATTATCAAGTTTTTCCATCGCGTTTGAGTACATATTCAATGCCTGCGTACCAGCCTCACCAAGTTTTTGGAACTCCCGCCCACGACGAGCGCCCGCAAGGTTCAAGCCAAACATCATCAAAGCAGAATTAAATGCCTGATCTTTTTTCTTTGCAAAATTACCGGCTGTAGATTTATAGTCTTCGCGTATCTTATTAAAGATGTCTGCATCAACACCCATAGATTTATCCGCTTCTGCTTGCTCTGCGATAACATCCTGTAAGCTTTTTTCCTTTGGAATTGGGAATCCCTCTACGTTAAACCTACCCATCATCTCAGCCGTAGGGTTAACTTGTGGACGCTCTCTGCGTGGGCTGCTGCTGCGAGTGCTGCGGGGCGTGCTGCGTGGGCTGCTGCGGGTTTTGCTGCGAGTGTCTACTGGAGGTGGTGCGTCTTGAGGCGCAAATGCATTTTTAACAGTATCTGTAGCAGGCCCAGTAGCAGGCTTTTCTTGTGGGGTTACAAGCGAAGTTATACCAGCAGGGTTTTCGCGCTTGAACAATGCCGCAGCTTTTGCCTCCCTATCCGCACGTTGCGTTGGAGTTAACTGCTCTAGAAGACCTGGAATAACTTGTGCGCCCTCTAAGTCTCGTTTGTATTGACGTTTAATTTCAGCAAGACTTTCTTGGCCTTTTTTCCCGCCCGTCATAAAATCGTTAACGCCTTTAAACAAATTACCTAACGTAGAAGATCTTTCTTCATCTGCCGGAGCAGCAACAGGTAGCGCAGTATTACTTGCTTGAGCCGCAGGAACTAACGACTCTAACCCACCCCTAATTTTGTTAGTTACTTGGCCTACTGGCTTCATTCTAGATATTTCACGCTGTAGCATCACAACATTTTCTTGTGCGCCAGGGTATCCTTTAGCGGCCCTATCTTGTTCTTCTTCTAATTCTTGAAGCAAAATATCTCTACGGCCGCCAGAGCCATAATCACGATCTCTTTGCACGCTTGGATCAACAATAAAACTACCATCAGGCCCAGCATAACCAGGTACTTCACCGCCACCTTCAAACGCAATAATGCCACCACCCGCATACTCTTCCGGAAGATTGGAGGGTAAGGACTCTAAGCCAGCACTCTCTTGTTCTGCTTGCTGCATGACTTGCTGTGCAATAGGCGGGCTATTCTGCATGGGCGCTTCTCCACCCATAGTGCCCATAGCCGTCTGTGCTTTGGCTTCATTTAGTTTTTGCGTTAACTCCTGCATTAGCGGTACGCCGATGTACGCAGGAATTGAGCCATTTTGAACACCGTTAACGAGGTGTCTTTGTATGGACTGAATGTCTTGCGGGTTTGTAGCGCGTTTTGCCATCTGCGCCATTTTAGCGGCGCGTTGACCCATTTGGTTCTGGATGCTATTGAGGCTCATGATTAACCTTTATTTTGCAGCGTTATACATACCCAGCGCACCAAGGCCACGGCCACGCTTGCTCTTAATAATACCGCCAGCTTTTTTGCCCAGATTAGCAGCACCAATTGCGGTAGTACCTAAGCCAGCTATTTGCGCCCCAACACTAGGAGAAGCTTGATACTGTGTAGTGGTTGTACCAGGTAGAGCATAGCCGCGCAGGAGGGCGTTGTATTGATTAAGCTTATCCATCGAATTATTTTGTACGTTTGCGTAGTTCTGGATATTCTGATTCATAATTTGTTGTTCTCTTTCTTGCTGTTGCCCGCCAACTTGATTTTGCAAACTAAGTATGCCGGTCTGAGCAGCAAGTTGTTGCGTTCCAATATTGGCTAAGTTTGCAGCGGCGGTATTCTGTAGGCCATAACCAGCCTGCGCCCCACTAACTCCTTGTAGACCTACTTGCGCACCTTGCATACCCTGCGCCGTTCCAGCTAACTGTCGGTCAACACCTTGCAATCCCATTTGTGATCCTTGCATACCAAGGCCATACATAGAGCCAGCTTGACCAACACCTTGTAGACCAGCGCTAGTACCTTGCAAGCCTAGCTGCCCAGCGCCGAGCGTAGTACCGGATAAACCAGACTGCGCACCAGATAGACCCTGTAAGCCTAAGTTAGAACCGTATTGCATGTTCTGTATGGCTTTATCGTAAGCAGCTTGTTGACCCAGTAATTGGTTGTTGTTAAGCGTAGATTGCAGCGCACGATTAGCTTCTGCATTCTCAATAGCCTGACGAGCACCGCCGTAGGCACCGGCTCGCGCAAACTGAGAGCCACGGGCTTGTGCTGCAATATCCGCATTTCGCTGTGCAGCTTCATTTTGAACATCAATAACATTCTTCTGATACGGCGACATGTAAGCGCTAACCGCATAAGGGTTAGTCATTTGGCTTGCATAGTCTTGCCCCGCCGCAGCTTGGATAGCAGCTAAATTTTGCCCCTGCTGCGCAATATCAAATCCAAGATTCTGAGCATTTTGCGAACCTTGTTGCCCGTAATTAAGGGCGGTATCCGCTAACTGCGCAGCTTGTGCGCCATACCCGGCTCCAATCCCACCATAATATTGTCCGCCTTGCGTACCCATTTGCTGGCCTTGCATGCCAGACTGCATACCCATATTGCCGTAGCCATACGCAGCGTTAGCACTATCTGCCCCACCTTGGCCTGCGTTAGCCGCCATATTTGAAGCTTGATTGTATTGGCCTGGTACTTGTAGATTGGCGGCGTTAGCCTGTACTTGGTTCTGTAATGGACTAAAATTAGCTACGTAATCGCTTGGATCGGCGCTATACGGCCTAAACTCCTTTACGCCTGTAATCTCATTAATACCTTCGGCGTTTTGCTTCATATTAAACAACTCTTTTGTCGCGCCGCCCAAGAGCATTTCTACTTGAGGAAGTAGTTCCTTGGGTAAGTTACTTTGAGTAACTGTAGAATCTTGTGAGCCTCCGCCGCCGGCAGGATAAATACGAATACCGTCGCGTGCGTAACCATTAAATTTATTTAGGATGATCATACAAGTACCTCTACTAAGGTGTTACGCGGTTCAAAGTTAGCTCGTGCTAAGAGTCGCACCATTGATTCTCTACAATATGCTTGTATCTTAGTTGCGCCATTAATTTTTACCAGAGCCTTTAGTTGCTCTAAAAGGTCTGGGTTTGCAATAAATTTACCGCCTGTGGTGGTTACAAACGCTACTCGATGTAAAGGGTAATTAATATATGAGATCGTCATCGCCCCATGTATTTTATTCTCTTCATCTACTGCAACAAATAAAGTCCATTGGCCTGATGTTAAGAACATCTGTACATGATGCGCGTTATAACTATCAGCCCAATCAGGGAATTCCCCGCCTTTATCTAACGCCTCTTGGATGAAACCTTCAACTATAGGCCATACCTGTTGAATGTAATTAGTATCTACAGGACGTACTGTTAAGCTCATTCCTCATCCATTAGCGACATGATACCGCCCTCTGCTCGGCGTATAACATTAGGTGTTCCTCGTAAGCTAGACGAACGACCAACAATAGGTGAACTTGGGCCGGAAGATCGTCGTTGTGGTTGTTGGTACTGCGGCTGCTGATATTGCTGCTGCGGTTGATATCGTTGATACAAAGGTTGCTGGAATTGCTGAAATTGTTGCGGTTGGAATTGTTGTAACTGATTACCACCATAATTGCCACCGTCACTACCACTGTAGTTGTTTGCCGCTTGTCCACCATAGCCAAACGGCGTTTGCATTTGAGGCATAAAGTTTTGTTGTGATGGCGGGAAAAAACTACCACCAAAAATACTACCATCATCGTTACTAGTACCGTACTGACTTACACCCATAGGGCTAGTCATATTGTAATCTTGATATACTGGTTGGTAAACGCTTGGAACAAAATGATTGTTGTTGTTTACATTATTCGTAAGATTACTTTGGGGTGTATTTCCTCCGCCACTTACGTTCCCACCACCAACACTTCCATTTCCGGTAGATTTTGTGCCTTGTACATTAGGGCTGAATGGACTACGATTTATAGCAATATCACCTCCAGGGCTGAATGGCCCTTGATTTCTACCAATGTCACCTCCAGGCTTTACTACTTGTACATTAGGGCTGAATGGACTACGATTTATAGCAATATCACCTCCAGGGCTGAATGGCCCTTGATTTCTACCAATGTCACTTCCAGGCTTTAATACTTGTACATTAGGGCTGAATGGACTACGATTTCTAGCAATGTCACCTCCAGGGCTGAATGGCCCAACAGGTCTACTATCATTACCACCGCCCATAATATTCTCCTTACGCCGCTGCGTATTTACGGGCGCTAATCTCGCGTCCCTGTGTTTTTCTACCTGTACGTGCCTTACGTACTCTGTCCATCATAGCGTAAAGTTGTTTAGCGCCAGCATCAGTTGAGCCATTACCTAAGTGAGATACCACATCAGCAGGGATTACAAACTCACCATCAGCCAACCGTGCTGGCCGCTTCCCAGCAATATTTGCAGGGATACTGTCAGACATGCCGTCGCCAGGCCCTTGAAGCATACGACCACCGTCTGAGTAGCTACCCAAATCAGTGATGCCACCACGAGCCATAGTCTGATACATCGGCTCTTCACCAACCATACGGTCGTAACCATTAGCAGCTAAAGATGCCACGCCGCCTTCCGCAAAAGCAGGGACATAGTTGTCACTTAAACGATAGCGCGACAGAGGGCCGCTATAATCTTCAGGCTCCTCTTGTTTTCTTCTACCGCCAAGAGCGCCAGTTAAAGCAGTAGCGCCAGTTAAGAACTTGTGATTTTTCATGTATTTCATCGGGTCTTTAAACAACCCGTATTGATCGTCACCCTGTGCTGGTCGCATAGCTTTCTTAAATATATCTCCAATGCCACCACTACTTGGTTGTACCGCCGCAGTATTTAGTGGTACATCCCGAACTGGGCCGGGCATAAGAGCCGCGTTAACTCCGCTAGGTTGCCCCATGCCTAGTGCCGCGCCACCAGAAGGCGCTACACTGGAAGCTGTGTTGGACATAAACGCTGGGTTAACACCACTCATATTACCTACACCAAGGACATTAGTCCCAAGATTTGTCCCCGCCATAATGGCATCGTCAGCAACCCCAGCGACAGCATTTGTTACTGCGTTACTAGTAGCTGGTGCGACGGCTGGCAAAGTAGCCGCAGCCGTTCCAGCATTAGCTACGCCACTAATACCGCCACCTATGCCGCCAGTTAGACCGCCAAGAAGAGCGCCTTTAAGTGGATCGCCACCCGTTATCGCAGCCGAGCCACCACCCATCGCAGCCCCAAGCAGCATTGCTTCCCCAATTCCACCACCAGCCATAATGTTCTCCTGAATTACATTTTCTGTAAGTTAAACCTTGATTTTAAGTACGTCAGTTGCTGTGTCTCGATATACATCACCTAAACGCAAATTAGCTACATCAGCATCAGTCGGTAATGTTTTTAAATCAAGATTTAAACTAGCTAAGTTTAATTGCTGCACTGTGTTAATGGTATTAAAAAATAACCGGATCACGTTACTAAGCGAATCCATGTACGACTGATTGTACTCAGTCGGCGCTTGAGGGATATTTGGTGCTGCCCTATTCTGTAGCATTGGCATAATTTACCTACGACCGTCAGGTTTAATTTCTATTCGCGGCGCACCTAACTGCCACGTTGTACCAATCTGGTCAGAGTCAATTTTAAAGATCATCTGCCGACCTCTTACGCGGGTATAAATTTGCCCCGTATATTCTTCAGTAATAACATATGCAGAACCCTTGGTTACATTAGCAGCGGCAGTAGTTTGTACCCCTGAGCCAGAGTTTTGCAACCCATACAATGTCATAGTTACCTTGGGTGCTGCGCCATTTGTTGGGTCTGTTGTTGAGTTTTCAAAAGTCAAATCAGGCAACACTCGCCACACAAAACCAAAGTTATGCCCGTCGTTAATGTCAAACTCTGACGAAGAAATATTGGCTGCGATAGGTTCTTGTACACCCAAAACATATGAATCTACACCGTCCTCATGTTGGACAATCTCGCTATCATATGTTGCGGCTATAGGCCGTGCCAGCAAACCTGAGTCTAACCATGCTGAACGCCCTAAGTTGCCGTAATACCAAACATTCTCTAAGTAGTTATAGACCACATAGCGGTCACTAGACAATGAATCTTTAGAGCAATAGAACCACCAGACTTCGTTAAACCCTTCGTTTGTTCCAGCGTACACTTGTTCGTTCTGTGTGTCGTTAATGTCACTAAAAATATAACGACGTAGATCGCAACTCAATGTTTGAACTCGTCCATCGTACCTATAGAACTTATCTACCCCCATCCAATAAATAACGCCAGACGCAATTGCAGCAGCATTAGGGCCAATGATGGAAACATTATCGCCAACTAACTGCGCCGTCCAAACAAATGGCGGGCCTACGTATTGTAAGGAGTATAACGATGAATCGGTGAATACAATAATTTCTTGGCGCGACTGTACGGCTGTAACAATCTTGGATCCCTGAGATAGTTTTAAGCTACCTGCTTGGTTGGTAACTAAAGGCTCCCATATAAACGGATCTTCTTGAGTTGACCAACGAATAAGCATAGGGTCAATAAAAGTTGTCCCATAATCGTTTGTACCAAACACCAGAACAAAACGAGATGCATCTGAAACTAAAATATAATTTTGGAAAAGTGGTGCATCTACATCGCCTGTATCAGCTAAATCAATACCCCTTTGGGATATGCGCTGAATGCCAGACTGAGTGCCGCTAGTTGTAATAGGCGAGCCAGCTAGTGTTGTAGCCACATTAAATGTGCTGCCTGTAGAGCCAACTACAAAATAAACCTCGCCTACCGTTAGCCCAGTAGGTAATTCGCCTGTTGACGTTAAGGTTATTGTTGTCCCATCAGTAAATGAAAACCCGCTTGGCAATGTTATAAGTCCTGGCGTATCAATACTTATAGTGATCTGGATGGGGGTATACCCCACGTTTGCGTTCCAGTAGTAGATACCTTGCCCACGCGGGCCATAAAGTAAATCCTCACCAAAGTTTTGCTGGTTCCATATCTGCAAAGGATTAGCAGTTTCTTGACTATTACCCCAAGTACCTAAACCCCAAGCGCCTGCGCCCCAACCAACAAGCGGAACTTGGAAAGCTAAACCAGTATTAGTTTCATATTGCGTAACAACTGTGCCACCGCCTGGGGAACCAGATACGTCTGTAGCATTTGCAACAGCAGATACCGTAATTGTGTAGCTGTCGTCATTAAGATACGTAATTTGAAATTCGCCAGTTAGTACTGATGCAGTAATGTCCCCGCCCAAGCCAACAATCCCTGCGCCGGTGTAGTAGACATTATCTTCGTCTACGCAACCGTGGTCTACATCGAAAATAGTTATGATGTTAGAACCTAATGTGGCAGTAAATGGGTCAGTTAATGTAATTGTTTTACGAATAGGGGTTATGTCGTAATAATTTGCCCCCTTTAAAATGTAAAACTTTAAATTCGTACCAACGCCAACTAAACTTTCTGCGGTTAACGTAATCCAGTTCCACAAAGAACGGCAAATACCCAAGAACGTACCGGCACCAAACGGCTTCCAGCCCCCTATTTTTTCAGGGTTACCTTGGCGGAAACGAATCTTATCGCATTCATACCAACCACCTTCAGTCGTGTACCGTGTGTTCTCACGATTTACGCCAGGCCGAAATAAGAATTTTTGTAATGGCATAATTACCTACGATAAGTACATTGCGCGTTCGTCATTACGACGGTTTACTAGCCCCTTTAATACTCTACCTCCGCCTTTGGTGTACTTTAAAAATTCTTTGGCCGCACCCGCATAGTCGCCTCGGTTGTGCTTTCGCCGTAAAGTACTGCGTTGTAGTGCGCCTAGCCCGCAGTTAAAACTAAAGCTGACAAGTGCATCAAACTGCCCTTGAGTAAGAGGAGCAGGACAATAACGGGATACCCCTCGTACAAAACGGTTAAGGTCTTTTGCAAGAATTGCATTAACTTCTCCTGCTGTAAATACACGATTATCCTTGTTCTGTAAAGAGTATTTTACCCGATCCTCTAGCTTAAGTTTGCCTTGTTCTGGGTATAAAACATGACCCACGCCGATTGTCCACAACTGCGCCGGACAACGATACGGTCTGTACCGAGTACCCTCGTGATGAGCAATCATCTTTAGGGCTTTAGGGCTAATCATTTTCCAAACGCTCTGCCGCCAAAATGAAAGGCGATTATCGCTGCAAACAAAGCTTGAGTCTCATCATCCCAGAGTTGGTCAGCAAGTACCGTAAAATCAGTATTAGATGTAAGCCCCTTGTAAGCTAACGTAGCGTCAATACCCACCAATAAGAAGAAGAAACCGTAGGTAATAACAGGCCGTACTGAAGCCCGTAGATTCTTCATCCACTTACTAGTACCTTCGCCGAGACTTTCGTCATGCGCGTAGATAGCCTGCATCTCAGACTGCTGCGCTCCGATGATGGAGATACGCTCGTCTGATGCGGTCTGCGTCTTTATCTCGTCAAGCTTAACTTCCTCAACTTTAAGTTGTGCAGCATAGCCAGCTTCTAGCAGTTTTAACTCTCGCTCAGTTTGTACCTGGGCTAGTTGTAACTCATGCTTTTTGTCAGACTTATCCTGGAAGAAGTCTAATATTTTAGGCAGACCGCCCATCAAGAACGAGGCAAATGTTGAAAAGATGGTAAGCATTATTTTTTCCTTGTACTAATTTATTTTTTTGCAGCTCCGACTGATTTAGATATTGCCTCAATGTAGTCCATATTAGATTAGCAATTCATTTAATATTAAGTTAATTTTTGTGCAATTTGCTTTGGTGTATTTTTGATACCCGCATAACTCCGCAGGCATTGGAATATAGTTAATTTTAGCAAATTCTTTACCCATTGACAGTTTTGCAACTTCTTCAAAAGATAATGTTTTCCCTGTCCCTACATTCCAAATACCCGATTCACTTACATTAAAAAACTTTTTGTGTACTTTGATAACGTCATTTACATGAATAAAGTCCCTGCAAAACTTGTCGCTGCCCTCAAACAATTGAACTGCCCCCGTCTTTGCCTGTTCTTTAAACTTATGAAACGGTGAAGCCTGATCGCCTTTATGGTCTTCATGTGGGCCATACACATTAAAATAACGAAATATTTGTATGGGCGACTTTGGCTTCATTGTATGAAAGTACTGCTCCACAAGAGCTTTAGACTTCGCGTACAAATTAGCTGGCGCCACTGGGTCAGATTCAGTAAAAGTCGTATTGTCTGGCCCATATACAGATGCTGAAGAAGCTATCTGAATAGGTATGCCTTGCTGTTGGCAGCGCTCCATAAGCGTAATGGTATAGGCCACATTTTGCTTACAAAGTGCCTTCCAGTCTTGACACCGCGTATCTGAAATTGCTCCCAAATGAATAACTTGATCTACCCCAAAAAGAGAACAATCATCGCCCCACTCGCACAAAGACAACTCATGGTCAGCCAATGCATTAACCATGTTCTGCCCAATAAAACCCTTATGCCCCGTAATTAAGATACGCATACCGTCCCCAAGCTCTGACAAGACAGTGCCGCCTTTTCGTTGGCAAACTCTAAAGCCATAGCTATGTTGCCTGTTTCCATGTGCTTATAAACCATCGCCGCCAAAAACACGTCACCCGCTCCACATACGTCCACCACCTCAATAGGTCTGGCAGCGTACATCTTGTCCATATAGCCACAGCCTTTTGACCCGTAAGTCACAATTAGCTTATCTAGGGAAGGCACCGATGTTGCCTCTCCAAGCTCGCGCTCGTTAATCTTAATGAAAATGTCAGAGAAGTCAGCTAGGTCAAGCTTCTTGGTGTCCATATAAATTGGGCCAACAAACTGGCTGCGCAGATCTTTAATAGTCTTAGTCAATACGAAACCTTTATCGTAGTCTGAAATTACTATGGCGTCAAAGTCAGCTAAGTCTTTACTAAAGTTATACGGTGTAGCCTCTACATCATGGTCTACTCTTAGTAGGTGTTCGCCCGTTCTACGGTCAATGTACCTAATCTTTCGGGAAATCTTGTCACTCACACACAGCTTGACGCTAGCGCCAAACGATCGCAAGTTCTGGGCTACGTTAACCGCCATGCCCATTTTTTCTTCGCTGCTGTCAAAACTTAATAGCGGCGCAGTAGACTCAGGGTTTACCCTGCAAATAGCGCCGTATCTGTATTCGTCTATGCAAACGTCACCAATGACTAGAATTTTCAAAAAATACCTTTGCGTTGATGGCTTTGTCGTCTACCCAAACATCGTAAGACGGTTTTTTCATATTTAAGGTTGTATACATACAACCCCATTCAACTAATTGTTTTTTAGTAAGTTCTGACCAATCTTTACCCGACTCTGCGCCACGTGCCGTCCAATAATGAATCTCGTCACCAGTAAGAAATAAGTCGTTAACTTTTTTAATACGCTCAATAATTGGTTGCGATTTTTCGTAATAACTTAAATTAGTATGGCAAATGGTACCGTCTATATCTATGAAGTAACGCATTGGCTATCCCCCGGCTCAACCCTGTAGTTATCTTCCACGGAATCAGCCGTGGATATTTCTAGGATTGTTCCTGCCTGCAAGCAGACTAGCTGGTGCGGCAATAGTGGCGGATTATGCCAAGAATCTCCCGCATTAAGCACCTTCTCATGCCTGCTGGCGTCCTTAGTGTCTATATAGATCACCTTAAATAACCCGCTTTGCACTAGCCAAGTCTCATCTTTTACTGCGTGAAAGTGCATAGAAAACTTAGCGCCCTCACGGAAAGTCATTAGCTTCCCGCAGTACTTGTCATTAGTAGCCCAGATAAACTCTGAACCCCAGCCCTTGGATACCCTCCCGTTAAAACGCATTGATAATCCTTGTTGAAGAATATCCGTCTAAGAAAGGAAGAATAATTGTTTGTTTGACTATGCTAAAACCAACAACTTGATCAATCTTGAAGTCGCCACCTTTAGTAAGGATGTCTGGCTTTATTGTCTGGATTAGTTCCAGCGGCGAAGGCTCGTCAAAGATGATAACTTCGTCTACAGACCTTAGCGCCAGCAAGACAGCCTTACGATCTTCTTGCGTGTTAATAGGTCTGCCGGGCTTTAAGGCTCTTACCGAGGCATCAGAATTTAACCCAATAACTAACCTAGTACCTAGCGCCTTAGACTTCTCTAAATACTCAACATGCCCGCGATGGAGAATATCAAAGCACCCGTTAGTAAAGACAATCATTTCACGCGATACACTTTACCGTGCTGTTTTGGGTTAATCTGCATAGCTAGTTTTTCTGCGTAATATTGCATAGGCCACGCACATGCAATCCGAGATTTCTTTTGCGAGCGCCTCTGCCAGCGTTGTCTTACCTGAGCCGGGCAAGCCCATAATAAGAATCTTCACAGTGATCCTCTTGGTGGCTTGTGCGCCATTGCATTTATCTGAACTTGATAGCAGGCATTGTTACGCTTGTTAATTTCCCGATCTACTATATCGCGAGACTTACCGTACATTTCTTGCTGAAACGCCGGCATTAGGTCATAGCCTACTTGAGTAACGCCTATGTCTATGCCAATTTGCAATCCAAGCGTTGTCTCACTGCCACCCGTTTTAATGGTGTTTAGGTTCCGCTCTTGGCTAAACATATCAATACCTACTACGGTAATTTTGCGGCAGTGTGTTGGGTCGTGGTGGAAGTTCTCATGCAAGTGATGTGGAACCGTAATTTTAATTACGCCCGTATTTTTTAACACACGATATAACTCTTTCCAAATAGACAGATACGTCTTTGTATCTTGACCTAAATGCTCAAGGATATGAGACATTACAATCTCATCTACCGTACTTTCCTCAAAGGGCAACACGCCTTCCAAGTCTGCAACCACATCTGGATTGCATAGTGGATCATGGTCTACGTTAGTGTAGCCATCAAGCTTGTTGTACCCACAACCAAAATTTAATTTCACAGCAGGGCGTCAAGTTCGTCATGCGTTGTGCAGGCATCAATGGCGGCTTGCTTTACGGAAATTTCAGCCTTAGCAGCGGCAATAGCTTCTAGGTCTATGTTTTCTACGCCTACTTGCAGTAGTTGCTGAACAGCAAAGTTAGCATTAGATTTCATACCAGACTTACGCTCATCAACCGTAATGTCGTAGGTTTCGTAGACAATTTGAACTGGGTCTGATGTTAAGTCAAAGGTGTGGCCTGTGTAGCCTTGGCGATGGGCTGTAATAGCTAGACGCATTTCCACAGCGTTTTTCCATCCGTCTGTACCAATGGGTGCTGGCGGCATTGTGTCAATGCACTGCGCCATTTGGTTGTCAACGATTTGAACGTATAAAGACATAGTAATACTCCTATTAAAAAATTAAGGCCACGTGCCTGCGGCTTTAGCATTGCCTTGGCTGTTGATGTTCCAGATACCTGCGTATTGGGTGTAGGGGTAAGTGGTTGTTCCAGAAATAGCAGTTGTGTAAGAATAACCACAAGCAGTTCTTAACCAAGTAGTTAACGCACCAACTTGTTTAGGTGATGAGTAATTAGTTATGTTACCTAATCCTAATTGACCAAGATTGTTTTGTCCCCAAGTCCATAAAGTTCCGTCTGTTTTAATAGCAGTTGTGTAAGAATAACCACAAGCAGTTCTTAACCAAGTAGTTAACGCACCAACTTGTTTAGGTGATGAGTAATTAGTTGTGTTACCTAATCCTAATGGACCATTAGTGTTTAGTCCCCAAGTCCATAAAGTTCCGTCTGTTTTAATAGCAGTGGTGTGATAACGACCACAAGCAGTACTTAACCAAGTAGTTAACGCACCAACTTGTTTAGGTGATGAGTAATTAGTTGTGTTACCTAATCCTAATTGACCATTAGTGTTTTGTCCCCAAGTCCATAAAGTTCCGTCTGTTTTAATAGCAGTGGTGTAATAAAAACCACAAGCAGTTCTTAACCAAGTAGTTAACGCACCAACTTGTTTAGGTGATGAGTAATTAGTTCTGTTACCTAATCCTAATTCACCAAGATTGTTTCTTCCCCAAGTCCATAAAGTTCCGTCTGTTTTAATAGCAGTGGTGTGATTACTACCACAAGCAGTACTAGACCAAGTAGTTAACGCACCAACTTGTTTAGGTGATGAGTAATTAGTTGTGTTACCTAATCCTAATTGACCAACATTGTTTCTTCCCCAAGTCCATAAACCTTGGTAAGTAACAATCGCAGCAGGACTTGCCAACGTGTTTAGCCCCGGCTTGTTTATACTTGACGCATACCTGAAGCTCATGCAACTCTCCGTATCGTTGTCTTGTTGGTCAGGCGCTCTTTGATCTTGTCAAACGGAGCCGTCCAATCACCAAAAATCTCCTGCCTAAACAAAGTCATGGTGTCATAGTAAGGCGTCTTATTGCCGTCAAGCGCATACAAGTAATATCCCATAACAGGTATTACTACCCAAGTCTCTATACCCATAGCCGCCGATAAATGACTTACAGAAGTACAAGAACTAATCACTAAATTACAAGAAGCTATTGCTGCCTGTGTATCTTCCCAAGTATCCAAAGGAACTGTCTTTATCCACGGCGGGCAGTCATCAGCGCCCTCATCGCGCTGTAAAGAAATAAACTCAGCGTCAGTTTCTTTCAAAGCATCAAACATCAACGAATAAGGAAACCGTTTGTTATGGTCATCCTCAAACCTGGAATTGCCCTGCCAGCGAACACCAATTCGTTGCCTATGACCCTTAATCACCGTAGGCTTAGAAATATAAGCATCCCCGCGCAAATCTTCCATCTCGTAACCAAGATAGTTTGGTAACGTCATGCCGTAAGCCCAGAAGTCGTGGTACACACCAAACTCAGCACCAACCTGCACCACCGCAGAGACACCCTCTATGCCAGAAAACAACGCCGCAAGAGTGCCAGTACAACAGGCAACAACCTTATTACCCCGTGCTACTAAGTCACGGGCATAACGTACTTGATGGATTTGATCCCCCAAGCCATGATCGCAATATAAAAGAATGGTTCCCTTAGTCTTACCGTCCCACTCAGGAGCCGGTGTATTCGGGCGGCGGTCGCCAATAATTCCGCAGTAACGACCACGATTCATCTGCTTGTAACCCTCACCTATCTGACCCTGCTTGAGTAGATACCAAGAACGGTTATAAGCTGCGCGGTGGTCAGTAGGACGTTCGGCATGTAGCTTCTTAGATAGTCTCCAGCCCTCAACAAAGTCACCTACTCTACCGGCAGTTACCTGCAAATCTAGATCGTCCAATTCAGGCAAAGTGCGTAGACCGCTACCCCAAAACTCAGGCTGGCAGAATTGATTGTAATGGTACTTTAATACATCCCTTGGATTATCACTATGCTGGCGATTTAACTTCGGTTTAATGTCGTGCATGCCTTCATAACCGTGCAGATTTTCGTCATCTTCCTTTACACTAGAACCGTCAATGTTATTAAAATCATAGTCATAAGGGGGCAACTCCAAAAATGCGTGGATACGGTCTAGCTGTGCCTTTGGGTCAGCAAGTAAGTTGTCATACTCAACAATACAAAAACATTCCTTGTCGTACTCATATCCCTCTTGCAACGATATGTAAGCAGCTTTCAAATGGTCTGCAAGCTGACCTGAATACATGAACTCATCAAGGTTTTCAGGCTTGGCTACACGAACGAACGATGCCATGCAATCAGGTACTGAACGAACTGTTGCAATAATCTTAGGCTTAGTATTTAGCACCTGTGTCATGGCAGACATGATGATGGGGATAGGCCAGCCACGTCCCTTATCAATAATTACCGGCTTGTCTGTGTCGTCGTAGAACGCATCAATGGCACCACGCATGGTCTGCGCTAACTTCTTGCGTTCGGGGTCATTCTCGTTTAACAGACCCGCAGAGTGCCAAGTATTAGCAAGGCCATCTAGCGCATGAACCAGCCCCGATGTCGTGGAGACATGCGTCATCGGGTTTTGGTTGAGAATAGCCGCCAAGACCGTTGAGCCTGAGCGGGGGATGCCTGAGAGGAAATGTAGTGTTTTTTTCATTATGTAGGCCATGTTCCGGCTGCTTTAGCCGAGTTTACCTGCTGCATTGTCCATATGCCGGTGTATTGGGTGTAGGGGTAAGTGGTTGTTCCAGAAATAGCAGTTGTGTAAGAATAACCACAAGCAGTTCTTAACCAAGTAGTTAACGCACCAACTTGTTTAGGTGATGAGTAATTAGTTATGTTACCTAATCCTAATTGACCAAGATTGTTTTGTCCCCAAGTCCATAAAGTTCCGTCTGTT